>OGQW01000798.1_pt1 | contig 22162 bp, 8 predicted proteins | sample 1553301 | NCBI WGS metagenome assembly OGQW01 (sample SAMEA2579974, study PRJEB22360) | human gut metagenome
GGAGTGGCGAACTAAAAAAAACCCGCCAAGAAAAAAAAAAAGCCGTATTTAAAAGGAACAGGTATATTGAACCCTCCATAACTCTGCACCGAAGAAAAGTCCACCAAACCCATACACCAAGCCACCGCATAACCGATGACCAGTCCGATGACAATCGAACTCATACGCAGGTAACGGTTCGAACTTCTGTTGAAGAAAATAATCAGCAACAAAACCAAAGCCGCCAGGCCGACATGCTCAAAGCTACCGAAAGTCCCGTTGCTTTTGGCCACCGTACCGCCTCCACAAGCCGTAATCCCCACTTTGATAAGACTCATACCTATCAGCGTCACGACAATACCGGAAACCAACGGCGTAATGATTTTACGGGTATATTTCAATAAGCGGCTAATCAACATTTCCACTGTAGAGGCCGCCATACAAGCCCCGAAAATAACGGGAAGACCTCCGGTCAGCCCTGCGGAAATGATAGGACCGATGAAAGAAAAGCTCGTACCCTGTATGCACAGCAATCCCGTACCGATACCTCCGATTCGCCTACATTGTATAAACGTGGACACGCCGGAAGCAAACAATGCCATGGAAACCAAGAAACTGGTCGTCTCGATATCCAACTTCAAAGCCCCGGCGATGATGAGCGGCGGGGTGATGATAGCCACGAAAATGGCCAATAAATGCTGCAAGGCTGCAAATAAAGTTTCGCGCAAAGGCGGTCGGTCGTTCAACCCGTATATCAACTCTGCTTTTAATTCGGACTTGTTTGATTCTTCCATTGGTTTCTTCTTGTGTACGTTTGATTTATATGTAGAAAAATACCCTACCTTAATAATTTGGGCGCAAAGGTACGAAAAAAACAGTAAAGGAAGCAGGTCTGTTTCGCTTTCTCCTGACAATTAAGAGGCATTTCGAACCAAATGTTAAAAAATCGAGGGCAAATTAGGTATTTTCGCTCCGTCGTTCGTCCTATATATAAAACGTGATTGGAATCGGTGTTACGGCCAACAGGTTCAGCCGTAACAGTCCGAAAAAGATTGAACCTTACTTTTTACTATTATGGGAAAAAACGACTTTTTTAAGGATTTGCCGCGCAGAGGGGCCAAGCATCTGTTGGCCACAATGGCGTGGACTGCTTTTTGCACGGGAACTGTGTATGCACAAGAATGGATTGATGTGACAGACACTTACATCACCAATGCAGACTTCTCCACCGGTACGACGGACGGGTGGGACGCCGGGACTGCGCTTCCCGGCGTGAATGCCACATGGTTGAATGCAGAGTTCTTCCAGTCTTATAATTCTGCCTCGCAAAACGTGTTAGGGTTGAAAGCCGGTCATTACAAACTTACGGTACAAGGGTTCCACCGTGCAGGCGGAAATGATAATGGAGCGGCCTACAACGCCGGCACGGAAGTTATCAATGCTTACCTGTTTGCAGGAAAGGATTCGGTGAAGCTGAAGTCCCTGTACAGCGAACCTGCAGATGCCAGTGTAGCCAACCAGTTGAACGGATGGCCCGACGGTATGGAAGGGTTGAACGCTTGGCTGACCAAATATCCCGAAAGCTATCTGAACGAGGTGACATTCACCGTACAACAAGACGGAAGCGGCATGCTGATGGGGATTGCATCCAATACCAATGCGGGTAAAACATGGTCTTGTTGGGACAATTTCAAACTGTATTTCGAGGGAAGCGCGTTTGATGCCTTCTCCGTCAAAATCTCAAAATTGGAAACGTTGCGCGATTCGTTGGAAACTTTGGGTATAGCGTCCGCCTCCGAGTTGACCGCCCTCGTCGAACGGTACGGCAGCTACAATGAAAACACTCCGGAGGAGGAAATCGCCGCCGCATCCGTTGTCCTCGAAGAAAACACAGCCACAGCTTTAGGGCTTTGTACGAAGGGGGCTGAGTTGACAGCAAGCATGGCCAAAGCGACCGAGCTATTGGCGCAAATGGAAGATGGGACATATAATGTGACAGATGCCGTAAAGCAAGAACTGCAAGACGCTATCGGAACTGCGGAAGAGGTTCTGAAACTGTCCACAATGAAAGAAGTCACTGAAGCGATTGGCGACGGCATCACGGCCATGAACACGGCAACATCCAATGCCGTGGCTTACATCAGCCTAAGCTATTCATTACAGAAAGCCAAAGCATTGGCCGACCGTATCGGCGGTTTGGCAGAAACCGAAGCTTACAAGAAAGTAGCTGAATTGTTGGCCTCCACGGAATTGGTTTACGACGATGTGGCTTTGGCCGCACAGGCTCTCAATGCAGAATGCCGTACAGCCATGACTCCGGAGTTCCTTTCTACGGCATCCGATGACAATCCGATAGAACTTACCAGTTTCATTGTCAATCCGAACGTATTCCAAACCGTGTCGGAAATGGCTCCTCCTTCCGGTTGGGATTGCGACAAAGGGGCTGCGGACGGTACGTGGTACACGTCTACCGAAGGTACAGGTAATTCAGATCTTTTCTGCAACAGTTGGACCGGTTCCCGTCTGAACCCCTCACGCTATGGCCAAACTATAGGAAGCGACGAAGAAGGAGCGGTGAAGTTACCGGACGGACTGTACATATTGAAAGCAGCCACTTATACAAACGCCGGAGCGACCAACGTACTCTTGTACGCCTCGACAGACAGCGTGGATTTCGCCTTTGCGGAAAGCAACGAAGATTGGGACACTTATGTAGAAGCACGAGACGCTCTGGCTACAACGACGGAAACAGAGAACTTCGAAGTGCGCGACGGTAAACTTCATATCGGTATGGTTTGCGTAGGCACGACAGGTGGAAACGGTAAAAGTTGGTATGCCGACAACTTCCGCCTTTATTACATCAAGAGCGATGTAATCTCTGCTTACCGCGACCGTCTGCAAGCCCGACTGGATGAAGCGGCCCTGCTGCATGAAAAGATGGTGGAAGCCGGTATCGACGACAGCGACGACCTCGGTTTTGCCTTGGATCCGGAAGACGGTTATCCCGACATCATCGAATCCGGAACACAAGAAGAGCTACAATTAGCCATCGAGGATATGGACCGTATGTTGGAGGAAGGCAACACGATTATTACAAATTATGAAACCCTCACGCCTCTCTTAAGCAACGGTACCGTTTTGAACAGTCAATTAAATGAAGGGCTGGTGGTAGCCCAACCTAAGGTCACGGCCGATTTCTCCATGGCATTGGAGGACGCTGCGGTTTACGCGGAAAAGATGACATGGGGAAATTACTTGGATGAAAGGATCGTTGAGAAGACAACTGTATTGAACGATGCGACCGAAGCCTTGAAAGCTTCCATCGCGCTCTGCTTCCCGTTGGGTAAAGCTAAAACCTTGGCCGACCAAATCGGTGGATTGACCGAAAGCGAAGCGTATAAAAACGTGGTGGCACTTTTGAAAAGCGATGAGATTGACCAAATCGATGCCGACGAATTCACGGAACTGTTGAAGATGGAATGTGTGGAAGCCATGACACAGGACGTGAAAGAAAACGCCAAAGAAAACCCGTTGGACATGACGAGTTTCATTGTCAATCCGAATATCTATCAAAATGCAGTGGACGACAATAATACGCCAATCAACACCGTAGCCAACGGTTGGGAGTGCCAAACGACGGCTGACAGTCAGGAACGTACCAAAGCGACGAGCGGCGACACTTGGTTGTATTGTTGGAGCTGGTCCGGAAAAGAAAGCAACAACATCGCTTCTTCTACCGATTACCATCAAGTTTTGGGCAACTATGGGGCACAAGAAAGCAAGGTCGCCTTACCCGATGGAGCTTACCGTTTGGAGGCTGCCACTTGGTGTACGAAGACTCCGGAACTGTTGCAGTTGTATGCTTTGACGCGCAATGTGTCTACCGAGATTGTACCCGACATCAACCAAAACGACAGCACGGTTTACGTATTCAGCGACAGCGTATACGCGGAAGCTGTTTTCAATGCCGATACCGACGCATGGGACATCGCTCAAAACACGTTGTCTACCACCACGGTCATACCGGAAATTTATGTGGAAAACGGAAGCCTGGTCATCGGTATCAAGGGAAGCGGCGTCATTACCGGGAACGGACAATATTGGTTTGCCGATAATTTCCGCCTTTATTACGTAGGTCCGAACAAAGGCGACAATATCTCGGCTCCCTCCGTGGATAACAATGACCTGATGAAAGAAGTGGATGTATATGACTTGTCCGGCCGGATGGTACGCAGACAAGTAAGGAAGTCCGAGGCTCTGCGCGGTCTGCATAAGGGCATCTACATCATGGACGGAAAAAAATACGTAGTGAAATAGAGCAGAATGAAGTAAAATGCAATTCAGGCAGACAGGCCACCAACCATTTTTTCAGGGGACGGCCTGCCTGCCTTTTCAACACAACAGCAAAAATCAACGATGAATTTATGAAAAAGTATGTTTCTCTTGTCTTGTTCTCCTTACTGAGTTGGGCCGTCTGTGCAACAGACTTTCCGAAAGTCATCCTTGCCGGAGACTATCCCGACCCCACCATCCTGCGCGACGGGAAGGATTACTACATGACGCATTCTCCTTTTTATTATGCGCCGGGCTTCCTCATCTGGCATTCCCAGGACTTGGAACATTGGGAACCGGTATGCCGTGCCATGGCGCAATGGGAAGGCTCGGCCATGGCACCGGATTTGGTGAAGTATAATAATAGGTATTACATCTATTATCCGGCTGCCGGGACGAACTGGGTGATATGGGCGGACGACATCCACGGGCCGTGGAGTGCACCGAAAGATTTGAAGGTGAACGGCATCGACCCCGGGCATGTGGCCGATGCGGATGGAAAACGTTACTTGTATCTCTCCGAAGGCAAAGTCGTGCAGCTCTCCGACGACGGATTGTCTACGGTGGGCGAAGTGAAAAAGGTCTACGACGGTTGGCCCTATCCCCGGAACTGGCGGACGGAAGGCATGTATCTGGAATCTCCGAAGCTGAACTACCACAACGGCTACTATTACCTCACGTCGGCCGAAGGCGGAACTGCCGGACCGGGCACCAGTCACATGGTCGTGACGGCACGTTCGAAAAGCGTACTCGGTCCGTGGGAGAACTCTCCGTTCAACCCGTTGGTGCACACTTACAGTGAAAGAGAAAGCTGGTGGTCCAGGGGACACGGCACACTGATAGACGATGTAAACGGAAACTGGTGGGTGGTGTACCACGCATACGCCAAAGGTTACCATACTTTGGGGCGTCAAACCCTTATCGAACCGATCGAGTGGACACCGGACGGATGGTGTCGTGCCAAGTCCACAGGCACGTTTCCCAAGGCAGAGGTTCCCATCCGTCACGGCCTGGAGCTTTCCGACGACTTCCAGGGGACGGAACTGGGGCTGCAATGGACGTTCTGGAAAGAATATGCCCCGAAAGCCGTGACCCTCGAAAACCGGACATTGCGGCTGAAGGCTAAAGGCAAGACTCCGGCAGACGGCCGTTTGTTGTTGGCTACCGCAGAAGACAAGAACTACGAAACCCAAGTTGAAGTCACGGTCGGGAAAAACAATACAGCCGGACTCTTGCTTTATTATAGTGAAAAAGCATACGCCGGACTGGTGTCGGACGGCAAGACATTCACCGTCTACCGGCACGCCGGACAAAAGACAGAATTGCCCAACACGTTAGGCCGACAGTTCACGGTACGGATAAAGAACCAAGGTAACCACGTCTCCATATCGGTTGGAAAGGACGTAAAGGAATGGACCACACTGGCCGAAGGCATAGATGTGTCCGGCATGCACCACAACGCCTATAAAGGTTTCTATGCCTTACGTATAGGATTGGTTTCCATCGGGAAGGGTGAAGCCGCTTTCCGCCGGTTCCGTTATAAAAACGCCGTTCCGCAGGAAAAAGACCTGAGTGCCTACCTGATGGTGTTCCACAAGGACGAAACGCACGGCCTTTACATGGCATTGAGCCGAGACGGATACACGTTCACGGCTCTGAACGACGGGGAACCCGTCTTGGCCGGCGATACGATTGCTTACCAAAGAGGGATACGCGACCCCTATATCTACCGTGGACCGGACGGCGCATTCTATTTGGCCATGACCGACCTCCATGTCTTTGCCCGCCGCGACGGCTACCGCGAAACGGAGTGGGAGCGCGACCGTAACATGTACGGTTGGGGAAACAATAAGGGGCTTGTGCTGATGAAGTCGTGGGACTTGGTAAACTGGAAACGCGCCAACATCCGTTTCGACCAACTGACAGCCGGATTGAGTGAAATAGGCTGCGCATGGGCACCTGAAATTGCCTACGACGAACGGGTGGGCAAACTGATGATTTACTATACCATGCGCTTCCGCAACGAACGCAACAAACTGTATTACGTGTACGTAAACGATGATTTCGACCGTATCGAGAGCCTGCCCCAACTGCTCTACGAATACCCGGACGAAACGGTTTCGGCCATCGACGGCGACATCACCAAGGTAGGGGATAAGTACCATCTTTTCTACGTGGCTCACGACGGACAGCCGGGTATCAAGCAGGCCATTTCCGACCGTATCAGCGGAGACTACGAATACGATCCGCGTTGGTACGACTTTGAACCGAAATCTTGCGAGGCTCCTACGGTATGGAAACGCCTCGGAGAGGACAAATGGGTGCTGATGTACGATGTATATAGTATCACGCCACACAATTTCGCCTTTACCGAAACGTCGGACTTCATCACGTTTAAAAATCTGGGACGTTTCAACGAAGGAGTGATGAAATCCACGAATTTCAATGCTCCCAAGCATGGAGCCGTGGTGCATCTGACCACCGAGGAGGCCGACAAGCTTGAAGCTTACTGGCTCAAGAACAAACGGAAATACGTTTCCACGGCATCCATACAGAAAAATCCCCTGTTCCCCGGTTATTATGCCGACCCGGAAATACTATATTCCGAGCAAACGCAAAAATACTACGTTTATCCCACGACGGACGGTATACCGGGATGGGGCGGCACGAGCTTCAAGGCTTTCTCGTCCGCCGACTTGAAAACGTGGAAAGAAGAGCGTGTCATGTTGGATTTGAGACAGGTTTCATGGGCGAAAAAGAACGCATGGGCACCTTGTATCATCGAGAAAAAACAAACAGACGGCAGTTACAAATATTATTTTTATTACACGGCAGAGAAGCAAGTGGGCGTGGCGGTAGCCGACCATCCGCTCGGCCCGTTCAAGGACAGCGGCCAACCGCTGATAGGGAAGGAACTTCCGGGCGGAATGAAACGCGGACAGAATATCGACCCGGACGTTTTCACCGACCCCGTGAGCGGCAAGACTTATTTGTACTGGGGCAACTATTACATGGCAGTGTGTGAACTGAACGATGACATGGTATCCGTCAAACCGAACACCACGAAGATACTCATCGACAACGACCGGCATTACAGTGAAGCGCCTTACGTCTTTTACCGTGACGGATACTATTATTTCACATGGTCTAAAAACGACACGCGGAGCGCGGACTACGAAGTCCGTTACGTGCGTTCCAAGTCCCCCGTCGGCCCGATCGACCCGTCGGAAAGCCGGATGGTAGTCTGCAAAAAGCCCGACCAGGGCATTTATGCCACAGGCCACCAATCCTTCCTGCAAGTGCCCGGCACGGACGAATGGTACATCGTCTACCACCGCTTCAAGTTCCCCGACGGCATCACGATGGGGCGTGAAGCGGGTTATCACCGCGAAGTCTGCATGGACCGCGTGTTTTTCAATGAAGACGGCACAATAAAACAAGTCGTTCCAAGTCTATAATAAAGAGCATATCATATACATTTATAAACAAAATCGACATACGATGAAACGAATATTATTGGGTATATTAGGCGTATGCGCATGCCATGCCTACGCACAAACATTCAAGGAGTGGCAAGACCCTGAGATCAATGCCGTCAACCGTGCCCCCATGCACACCGACTTTTTTGCCTATGAAAGTACGGAACTGGCGGCAAAAGGAATGAAAGAACTGTCCGGAAACTTCATGAGCCTGAACGGGAACTGGAAATTCAACTGGGTGGAACATGCCGACGCACGTCCGGAAGGCTTCTGGAAGACGGATTTCAACGACAAAGGCTGGGTGGATTTCCCGGTTCCGGGCGTGTGGGAACTGAACGGTTATGATGTCCCGGTATACGCAGGAGTGGATTTCGGATGGAAAGGCTACGAAGGGCGCACGTTCAAGAAGCCGCCCCATGTCCCGACGGAAAACAACCACGTAGGTTCCTACCGTCGTGAAGTGGTGATTCCTTCAGACTGGAAAGGGAAAGACATCATCGCCCATTTCGGTGCCGTGTCTTCCAACATGTACCTATGGGTCAACGGAAAGTTTGTGGGTTACAGCGAGGACAGCAAAATGGAGGCGGAGTTCGACCTGACCCCTTATCTGAAACCTGGGCAAAAGAACCTGATAGCCTTCCAAGTGTTCCGTTGGTGCGACGGCAGCTACTTGGAGGATCAGGATTTCTTCCGTTACAGCGGCGTATCACGCGACTGCTACCTCTACGTGCGCCACGCCAAGCGGATAGAAGACCTTCGGGTCACTCCCGACTTGGACGACCGGTATCAGGACGGGACACTGGAAGTCCGTATGGATGTAAAGGGCAAGGCCCGCATTACACTCGAATTACTCGATGCACGCGGGGAAACCGTCTGCATGAAAGAAGTCCGCGAAACGGGAACCCCATCCGTCATCATGCCGGTGAAGAACCCGCATAAATGGACGGCAGAGACGCCCTACCTCTACACCCTCAGGGCTACACTGAAAGACGGAAACGCCATCCGCGAAGTCATACCCGTAAAAGTGGGATTCCGGAAAATCGAAATCAAGGACAGCCAACTTTTGGTAAATGGGCAGCCCGTGCTCATCAAAGGAGTAAACCGTCATGAGATGGATCCCGACGGAGGCTCGTATGTCACCCGCGAGAGGATGCTCCAAGACATACAACTCATGAAGAAATTCAATGTCAATGCCGTGCGCACCTGCCACTATCCGGACGATCCGTATTGGTATGAACTGTGCGACCGTTACGGCCTTTACATCGTGGCCGAAGCCAATCTCGAAAGCCACGGCATGGGTTTCAAGGAAAAGTCGTTGGCCAAGGACCCGGCTTACAAGAAAGCGCATTTGGAACGCAACCAACGCAACGTGCAGTGCAACTTCAACCATCCGAGCATCATCCTGTGGTCGATGGGCAACGAGTGTGGCGACGGCTCGAACTTCGAGGCCTGTTACGACTGGATTAAACAGGAAGACCCCAGCCGCTTCGTCCACTTTGAACAAGCTTACGACACCGGTTCCAATACCGATGTCTACTGTCCGATGTATCCCACTTACTCCCGTTGCATCAAGTATTGCGAGGACGACAACAAACAGAAACCCTTCATCATGTGCGAATATGCCCATGCCATGGGGAACGCTTTGGGCGACTTCAACATTTATTGGGACTTAATCCGGAAGTATCCCAAGTTCCAAGGCGGCTTCATCTGGGACTGGGTGGACCAGTCGCCGAGATGGACCGGTCGCAACGGGGAAATGATATACGGTTACGACGGGGACTTCGACGATTATAAGACCAAGGACGACAATTACATGGTCAACGGCTTGTTCGGTCCCGACCGTGTACCGAACCCGCACAGCTACGAAGTGAGATACTTCTACCAGAACATCTGGACCACGCCCGGAGATTTGTCGAAAGGCGAAATCAAGGTATACAACGAGAATTTCTTCCGCGACCTTTCGGCATACGTCATGGAGTGGGAAACACTGAAAGACGGAAAAGTCATGCGCAGCGGAACGGTGGAACGGATAGATTGCCAACCGCAACAAACCGCCACGATGACCTTGGACTGGGGCGGAACTGACGGGGAAGGCGAATGGTTGCTCAACGTGAGATACCTGCAACGGGAAAGAGAAGGCATCATTCCGGCGCGTCACGTGGTGGCCAAGGCACAAATCGAACTCCGGCCCTATCAGGCACCGGACATGGTTTTGAAGAACGAAAGCGTGCGTTACATTCCGGATGTCGTCCCGCAAGTCAACGACCGTAATCTGGCCCATCTGATTATCACGGGAGAGAACTTCCGGGTACGTTTCAACAAGATGACCGGATACATGGAACGCTATGCCGTGAACCGGACGGAGTTCATCCGGAAAGGCGGTGCGCTGACACCAAATTTCTGGCGCGCCCCGACCGACAATGATTACGGTGCCAAACTCCAACACAAATATGCGGCTTGGAAAAATCCCGACCTGCGTCTCACGTCTTTAAAACACGAAACGAAAGAAGGACAGGTCATCGTGTCGGCGGAATACGACATGAGGAGTGTGTCGGCCAAGCTTTACCTGACCTATACCATCAACAACCGAGGAGCCGTAAAGGTCAACCAAAAGATGGTGGCCGACAAGGGGAAAAAGGCATCCGACATGTTCCGCTTCGGCATGCAACTGGTCATGCCCAAGGATTTTGAATACATTTCTTACTACGGACGCGGGCCGGTGGAGAATTACAGCAACCGCAACCACAGCACAGACCTCGGCATTTATCACCAGACCGTAGACGAACAGTTCTATCCCTACATCCGTCCGCAAGAGACGGGCACGAAAACAGACATCCGTTGGTGGAAAGTCCTCGACGTGAAAGGCACGGGGTTGCAGTTCGTGGCCGATGCCCCGTTCTCGGCTTCCTCCCTGCACTACACCATCGAATCGTTGGACGAAGGACCGGTGAAGAAACAGGGACATTCGCAGGAAGTGGAAAAGGCAGACCTGACCAACGTTCTCATAGACAATGCACAGATGGGCCTGGCTTGTCTCGACAGTTGGGGGGCCATGCCCGAACCGGAATTCCGCCTGCCGTATGAAGATTATGAGTTCACCTTCATCATGACCCCTGTTTCTCACAATTACCCATTATATTGACCGAAGATATGAATATCCTGAAACCTTTTATGGCACTTTGCCTCATGCAGGCTTTGCCATGTACCGTACGGGCGGCACAACCCGATTCCGTTTATGTCTTCCCTTATCCCACGACCAACGACCACGGGCGGCGCGGCATGCAGTTCGTCTGGAGCGCGGACGGGAAGCACTGGCAGGACGTGGCGGAAGGAATGGTCTTTATGCGGTGCGACTTCGGTGCTTGGAAATACATGTACAAGCCGCGTCTGATACAAGACCGGCAGGACGGAAGGTTGCACTGTTTCTGGGACTTGGACCCGGAAGGCAGCGCGATAGGCTATGCTTCATCCGCTGACCTGATAAAATGGACGCCCCAAGAATACTTCATGGCCACGGAGCAAGGAAAGTTCGCCGTGAAAGACGGGCGTATGCCGGTGGCTGACACGGTACAAATCGGTGACAAGACGATTGCGGGGTATGCCCTGAAAGTATCCTACGGCATATTGGAAGGCATGGAACGCCATGGCATATACCGTTCCGCCCTCAATGCGCTGAGGGGCGAACGTGCCGAGCACGACGCGGCCCGGTTTGCCGGACTGCAAACGGTCAATGCACGGATTACCGTGGACGAAGGCCGGGCGAAACCCATCAGTGAGAACCTGATTGGCGTGTTCTTTGAAGACTTGAATTACGCAGCCGACGGCGGACTGTATGCCGAACTGGTGCAGAACCGGGATTTCGAGTACTCCGAAGCCGACGGCAACAAGGACCGGAACTGGAACAGCCGCTACGCGTGGAGCGTGGAGGGCGAGGGCATGGCATTCGACGTGTCCACGGATCAGCCCGTCCATCCCAACAATCCCCATTACGCTGTGCTCGACGTGGCGCAGCCCGGCGGCGGCTTCACGAATACGGGATTCGACGGCATCGCAGTGAAAGAAGGCGAGAAGTACGACTTTTCGCTTTTCACCCGTACACCGGACGGCAAGGGAGGCGGAAAGGCCGTGGTACGTCTGGTCGACCCACAGGGAAAGACCGTGGCCAAGACCACCGTCAAGTTGTCCTCCAAAACATGGAAGAAACGGGAAGCCGTGTTGAAAGCCACGGCCACCGTGGCACAGGCCCGGCTCGTCATCATCCCGCAGTCTGCCGGACGGTATGCCCTCGACATGATTTCACTGTTCCCACAAAAGACGTTCAAGGAACGGAAGAACGGGCTTCGCGCCGACTTGGCTCAGGCCATTGCCGACATCCGTCCGCGTTTCGTCCGCTTCCCCGGCGGATGTCTGGCCCACGGGGACGGGGTGGACAACATCTATCATTGGAAAGAGACCATCGGCCCGTTGGAAGCCCGAAAACCGGCGGCCAACATCTGGCGTTACCACCAGACGCGCGGCTTGGGCTACTTCGAGTATTTCCAGTTTTGCGAGGACATCGGTGCCGAACCGCTGCCGGTCGTGGCCGCAGGCGTGCCCTGCCAAAATTCCGGCATCGGAGGCCCGAGCCATCATTCCAAGGACTTCGTGACGGCCAACGGCCAACAGGGCGGCATCCCGATGGAGGAGATGGGGCAGTACATACAGGACGTACTCGACCTGATTGAATATGCCAACGGCGATGCCAAAACCACACGGTGGGGACGCGAACGGGCCAAGGCCGGGCATCCCGAACCGTTCAACCTGAAATACATCGGACTGGGCAACGAAGACCTCATCAGCCGCGTGTTCACGGAACGGTTTACGATGATTTATGAAGCCGTCCGGGCCAAATATCCCGACATCGTGGTCATCGGCACGACGGGACCGTCCTGCGAAGGAACAGACTACGAAGAAGGATGGGCTTTGGCCGACCGCTTGAAACTGCCCATGGTGGACGAGCATAATTACAACACGCCGGGATGGTATATCAACCATCAGGATTATTACGACCACTACGACCGCAGCAAATCCAAAGTCTATCTGGGGGAATATGCCGCCCATGCCCCGGGACGGGTCAATAACATGGAAACCGCCCTGTCTACGGCCTTGTACCTTACGTCTATCGAGCGTAACGGAGACGTGGTGAGCATGGCCTCCTACGCTCCGCTTCTGGCTAAAGAAGGGCGCACGCAATGGACACCCGACTTGATATACTTTAACAATACGGACGTAAGACTCACTACGGACTATTACGTACAACAGTTATTCGGCCAGAACTCCGGAAGCGAATACTTTCCTTCCATAGTCTTGTTGGACCGCAAGGAGAAAAACGTGAGAAACCGCGTGGGCGTTTCCATGGTGAAAGACGGCGAAAGCGGCGACCTTATCGTGAAATTGGTGAACCTGCTCCCGGTGGCGGTCAAGGCGGATGTGGAAATCCCGTCGCTGGCCGGACATCAAGCCGTAGGGCAGAAGACCATCCTTTCGGGCCGCCCGTCCGACACGAATGCCGTACCGGTAGAAAGCGCAATGGAAATAGGGGAGAAGTTCCCCTATGAAATGCCGGCCTATTCCTTCACGGTTATCAGGATAAAACGCGAATGTAAGTAGAAGTCTTGATAACAAAAGGGATAAGACAGAAGAACAAAAGAACAGAATATTTTGGCTTGCACAGCCTTTTGTCCTTTTGTTCTTCTGTCTCATTTTATCGTTTTGTCAATCTGTCAATCCCACCCTTACGAGAATTGCGTATTTGTCCTTTGGCCCGAAGCCGGAAATAAATAAGGCATTCTCGCGAGGGCGGGATTTTAACTTGCTGTAAGCATAGACTTGTTTTTACTTTCTTTCTGTCCGGCAGCAAGGAAATAGATGCGGAAGGAAGCGGTCGGCCTGTCAGCCGGACGCGAATATCCGGAACACTTTGATTCCGTTTTTGCGAGACGGATTTTCTTCAGATAGCGTCTGAAGCCCCCCTCAAAGGGCATTTTCCTGCCTCTTTCAGCCTCCGGATTCCCCTTTCGGAAGAGTTTGGGCGCACAACGTGCTGAGAATGAAAAATCGCTTTCAGCCGAACGATTTACCGTTCGGCTGAGAAAAAAGCACGAATATGCAGGATTTATGCCATAATATTGTATTTATACCGTATAAATATACAGAAAAAAGACCTGAAAAGCCCTTTTTCTCTTATTCTTGAAATACGGGAATTCCGGAAAAACTGTCTTTTTGACAGCTTAAAGTCCTCTAAAACGTACAAATGTAAGTCCCTCCAAACACTTCACCCATATCTGAAGTATTCCTTTTGCAACTGCGTCTTAATATCCTTGCGTGCCAATAAGATATGCTGTTCCACCGTACGCTTTGAAACAGACAGTTCACGGGCGACCTCGGAAGGGGTGAGGTTTTCAAAAAAGGACAGGCAATACGCCTTGCGCCGCTTTTCCGGCAGGGCAAACACCAAACGGTCGAACATCAGTTTCAATTCCTTGAAAGATACTTTTTCCTCCGTCGTGTCTTGCAAGGTCTCCTGCGTGTAAAACAGTTCGCCCCACACGTCATTTTCCTTGCGGTATCTTCGTTGGCGATCGGCCATCAGGTTACGTGCCACCTTGTAAGCCAAGGACACCACAGCCTCCGGACTTATGAAATCCTTATGCTTCCACAGTCTCTCAAACACATCCTGCACCACATCTTCCGCCTCGTCGGGGCGATCGATGCGGGATGCGATATAATGCTTCAAAGCTTCCTTTTGCCGTACGTAACACGCGGCCAGTCCTTTTTCGTCGTTTTTTGCTTCCATGGCACATCGTTTGATTTCTACCACAAAAGTAGCCTAACGGCAGGCGACGGAATGGGATGATTTCAGCCGATTGTTACGTCATTTTGCGCCTTTCCTTCTTTTTCCCTGAACTGTGTCGGTGTCATGCCGAACTCTTCCTTGAAATGCAGGTTGAAATACTTGATGGTGTTGAATCCCGTGAGGTCCGCTATTTCGTTCACGCTGCATGTGGTGGCCTTCAGCAACTGGGCTGCCCGTTTCAACCGGATGGAACGGATGAACTGCAAGGGCGTGACGTTGACAATGGCCTGCATTTTGCGGTTCAACTGGGTCTTGCTCATCCCCACGTCCAAGCTCAGGTCGCCCACGGAATATTCCGGATTGCTGATGTTTTTCTTGACGGATTCCAAGGCTTTCTCCATCAGCTTCTCGTCTATCGAAGTCGTGGTGATGGCCTCGAAAGACACGTCGATGGACTTGCGGAACATCTTTTGCCGCCGTTCTTTCTGCTCGATGAGTTGGCGGATGCGCACTTGCAGCATTTCCCAGTTGAACGGTTTCGAGATATAAGAATCCGCCCCTGCTTCGTATCCCCCGATGCGCGAATCATCGGAGCTGCGGGCCGTAAGCAGGATGAACGGGATATGTGAGGTCTGTATGTCGCCTTTCAGCCTGCGGCACAATTCCATGCCGTCCATGCGGGGCATCATCAGGTCGGACACAATCAAGTCCGGCAACTCCGTCCGTGCCGCCTGTTCGCCCTCCACGCCGTCGCGCGCTTCCACCACACAAAAGTCCTTTTGCAGTTGCTCCATCAGGAAATGACGGAATTCGTCGTGATCCTCCACCACCAGAATCTTCTTCCGTCCCGTCTCCGTGGGCGGCATGTCGTGGATTTCGCTCTCTTCGTCCCGGCATTCCGCCTTTTCTTCTGCCGCAGGTGCCGCCCCTCCGCCATGCAGGTCGGTCGGGATATACAGGGTGAAGGCCGTGCCTTCTCCCGTCCGGCTTTCCACCGTGACCTTTCCTTCATGCAGTTTGGCGTACTCGCGCACCAGATGGAGACCTATGCCGCTGCCTTGTCCGGCCGGTTGTCCCTCCGTGGCTGTCTGATAGAAACGGTCGAAAACGAAGGGCAAATCCTTTTCCGCAATGCCGCATCCGGTGTCTTCCACCCTGACCGCCGCATACGGCCGTCCGTCTTCCGATACCTTCTCCAGCGTGACCCGTACCTGTCCGTGCGCGGAGGTGAATTTGAAGGCATTGGAAAGCAAGTTGTTGAGCATCTTATACATCTTGTCGGAATCGTAATTCATGAAAAGACGTTCCACCTTAGGCTCGAAGGAAAGTTCTATCTCACGGCTTGCCGCCAAGTCGGTGAACTGCCTGACAGCTTCTTCCAAGAAAAAGACCATGTCGTTCATCTTCAACCTGAGACGCTCGCCCTTCATTTCCAATTTACGGAAATCGAGCAACTGGTTTACCAGATTGAGCAGACGGCGCGCATTATTGTAAATAGGTTCCAACTTCTTTTTCAACTCCGGTTCGCCCGTATCGTGGATGAGTGCCCCCAAAGGCGTAAGAATCAAGGTGAGGGGAGTGCGGAACTCATGGCTGATGTTCGTGAAGAAGCGGAACTTCATCTGGTCGAGCTCTTCGCGCTGTTTCCGTTCGTTAGCTTCTTGAGCCATCCGGATTTTGAGCTGTGCCCGCCTCCGGAACCTTCTCCACGACCAGACCATCAAACCGGCAGCCAGCACGACGTACACCGCGATGGCCCATGCCGTCGCCCAAAACGGTGGCGCAATGGTAATGGTTATTTCGGCCGGTGTCTTCCCCCAAATCTTGTCCCCGTTGGCGGTGTAGACCACGAATTTGTACTCGCCGGGCTGTAATCCGGTATAGGTGGCGCGTCCGCTCCCGTCGGCCACCACCTCGTTCCACTCCTTATCGTAATTCAGCAGTTTATACTTATAGTAAGTGTGCGAAGGGTTGACATAATTCAGGCCTGAAAATTCTATCATGACGAAATTCTCGTCGTGACGGAGCCGGATTTCCGACGTTCGGTCCACGGTCTGCGTCAGAATCACATGCCCGTTGTATGCCTCGTTTACTTTCAACGGGTTGTTGAACAGATAGAAACGGGTGAAGACGGGATGGTTGTCGCTTCGGTCGTATCGGATTTCCGAAGGATTGAAATAATTGAATCCGTGGGCTCCGCCGAAAAACAAAAGCCCGGACCGGGTTTTCAAAGCTGCATTCTCATAAAACTTGCCGCCCTGCAACCCGTCGGTTTCCCCATAGCTCACCACGGAAAATCCTTTCCCGGCAGGGTCTTCACGAGGTGCGATTTTACAAAGTCCGTTCAACGTGGAAGCCCATACCATTCCCTCGTTGTCCTCCAACAAGGCCGTGACGGCATTGTTGGGCAGTCCGTCGGACTCGGTCAGCACCGTGGCCTCCTTGTGGCGAGGGTCAAACACCAAGATGCCGTCTTCCGTCCCGAACCATTCCACGCCGTGACGGTCTTTCAGCATGCAGAAATATTTGGTGTCGGCATACCGCTGTTCTTTCAGAAAAGCCGGAATCCACACGCTGTCTTTCTGTGTGTCGTAATAGTAGATGCCGCTGTTGCCCAAAGCGGCGAACGTATGGCCGTCCACCGGATAGAAGGCATGAACCACGGCGTATGAACGGAGTTCGGGATGACGGTCGTGCAACATATAGGTAATCTTTCCCGTGGCCGGATCGAAACGTCCGACCCCGCCGGTCACACTGGCCCAATAACGGCCTTCGCTGTCTTCATACAAAGCACGGGATATGTTTTGGTTAGGGTCTTGTTCCCAATTCACCGTAGAACGGAGAAGGTTGCGGACCTGTCCGCCCTCGATGCAATAAAAACCGTGAAGGAAGGTGCCCACCCATATACGTCTGCCCTTGTCCTTAAAAACGGAAAGGCAAATGTCATTCGGTTCGGCCTTGAATACTTGCTCCATCGCACCGGTAGACGGCCGGAAACGGAAGAGGCCGAAAACGCCTCCGATAAGTACAGACCCGTCGGCGTCCTCCAGAAAGCACCGGATGCTCTCGCTGGTGACGGACGAATAGCGGTTCACGGTGTGACCGAGAGAGAACTTCTGCATGCTGGGATGGTAATAACACAAGCCTTGAAAAAGGGTGCCCACCCATATCCCCCCGTTCCGGTCGGAAAATACCGTATAAATATCGTTTTCCAATGTCCCTCCGTCGGTCAGTTCCAGTGCAGGAAGTGTGGTTACCTCGAACGTCCGGGCATCGATGATGCGGAGGCCGGATTTGGACGTGCCGACCCACACATTGCCGTCCCGGTCCAAATCCATGCACGTGAAGAAGTTGGAAAGTCCGCTTATGCCGCATGCCTCCTTCCAAGTGCGTTCCATGCGATTGTAGAAGAATAGTCCGTTGTTGTACATCAGCCAGATGTTTCCTTGGGCATCCGGATGCAGGTATATACGGTCGGTAAGCCTGTTGATGACATGCAGGAAACGTGTCTCTTGCGACACGAACTCGGCCGAAGAGTAGTCCCAGTAGCGAATCAGTCCGCTTTCATATACAATCCAACAGAGATTCTTGTATTGCGTCATTTCCACCGGTACGCCGTATTTCCGGGTAAATTCACTGCCGCCATCCTCAATGGTGCGCAAACGCCCCTGTTCCACGTCGTAGAAGGAGACGGTATTGTCTTCGGTCACGAACCAATAATTCTTGTAATCGTCTATAAACAGGTTCTTCAGCCGCTGATTTATTCCCATGGAAGCCAACACCTCGGAGACGGAATAATCATATTGTCCGCTCTTCATGTCGAGCAAAAGCAGGTAGCCCAACTCTTTGAGCCACATCCGTCCTTCGCGGTCGTAATACTCTTTGGGCGGACGGTCGTATGCCCAAATGTATTTACGTGTCTTGTCGTATGGGAATCGGTCGAACGTGGCACCGTTGTAAATGTTCAGAATGAACCCGGTCTTGATGGCGATACAACCTTCTTCCGTCATCGTCAGGCTGCGGATTTGTCCGTCCGAAAGTCCGTCCGAAGCATCGATAAGGCGGAATTTGTATTGACGGTCTTGTGCGTGGAGGCACGAGGCCAGCAACAGGAACAACATCGGAACGACTGTCCTTATGGCACGCTTTCCTGCTTTTCGTTTTACGGTATCCATGGCTTTTCTTTCAAATAACAAATGATGATTAGACAAAGATAGGCAATCGGCACCACTTGACGTAGGATATTTTGGTTCAAAATATAGGTTGTTTTGTTGCATTGTGCTGAATCGGCCGTCTTTTTCGGACATTTTCCCTCATGCCGTGGCTAGAAAAACATCCTTCAGGCGCATTTGGTTCAGAACGACATAAAAGATGCTTTTTTTCATCCGTCCCCGTACGGTATTTACCTGCTAACTTTGCCACGGTTCATTAAAAACATTTACCATGAAGAAAAGATACTTGATAGTCATGACGCTGTGCAGTTCGTTATGGCTGAATGCACAAAACTTCATCCATCCCGGTATGTTGCATACGCAGGCCGACCTGGACCGGACAAAAGCCAAGGTAGAAGCCGGCGAGGAGCCTTGGGCTTCCGCTTACAGGAAACTGCTGACCAGCCCGCATGTCAGTTTGGACTGGAAGGCTGCTCCGGTCGAGAAAATCGTACGCGGAGGCCGGACGATTTGGGAACCCGACCCGGACAATTACCAGTTGGCTTACCGGGATGCCGCCACGGCTTACCAATGTGCGTTGGTCTGGCACATATCCGGCGATAAGGCGTATGCGGACAAGTCCGTCCAAATCCTTAATGCTTGGGCCAAGACCTGCAAGAAGGTGAGCGGAGACACGAATGCCTGTCTGGCATACGGGCTGTATGGCTACCAGTTTGCCAACGCTGCCGAACTGATGCGCGACTATCCGGGATGGAATGCCACGGACTTCGGACGATTCAAAGAATGGATGCTGAAAGTGTGGTACCACGGGGTAATCGGTTTCCTGCAAGGACGCAACGGGACACAAGACGACCATTATTGGTCGAATTGGGGCTTGTGCAACGTGCTGTGTGCGATGAGCATCGGTATCTTGTGCGACGATGTCTTCATCTACAACCAAGCTACGGAGTATTATAAGTATATGGAAGACCACCGTTATGGCGAGTCGCTGCATCATTTGGTCTGGAAACTTCATCCGGACGAACGCGGCCCCTTCGGCTATTTCGGGCAGATGCAGGAATCCAACCGCGACCAAGGGCATGCTGCCATGGCGCTTGCGTTGGCCACAGACCTTTGCGGCACGGGGCGAAACCAAGGCGATGACTTTTATGCCCTGAAGAACGACCGTATCGTATGTGGGTTTGAATACGTCAACGCCTATAATTCCGGAGTGGACGACTTGCCGAACAGTCCTTATACGAATTGCGACGGGACTTTCATGAGAATGGGAGACGGAGGACGGGGAACCAACCGTCCGGCTCAAGCCCGTATCGTGAATTACTATGAAAACATACGAGGCATAGAGGTGCCTTACTCCAGAAAGATGCTCGAAATGAACGAAAACGGTATAGACGCAGGAGGCGGATTCGGCGGAGGGAACAGCGGCGGATACGACCATTTGGGTTTCAGTACCCTGATGTGTACGCTCGACCCGTTGGAGGACAAGACTAAAGTCCCCACGGTCCTGAGTGGAAAAATCGCGTATGAAGGCCGTGAAATCGACCGGCCTGACGTGAACTGTATCCCCAAAGGGGCGACCGTGACCCTGACGGCCCTATTGCCGGACGGAGAAACGGATACCGGTAAATGGACATGGGACGATGACCCGGCATGCACTTCTTCCACACGTGACATCGTGTTGGACACTTCGCGTACCTTCCGTGTGCATTATACCAATGAAAAAGGCGTGAACAACACGCAGTTGTTCGCCCTTCATGTGGAAGGGGAGGGATGGACCGGCAACTTTACTCCTTATTATAAAATGAACGGTACCACGGGAACAGACACGTTGATTTACGTGAAGAAATATGATGAACTGACATTTGGGATGGAGTATATTGATACTCCTGTGCGTGAATGGAAGTGGGAAAAAAGTACCAATGGGCAGAATTGGAATGCACTGAGCCACAACGAAAATCTGATGACGCTGCCGAGCGTTTCATCGAATGCTTATTACCGGGTGACGATGACCAATCAGGCCGGTGCCCGATTACAACAAACGTTCCGCGTGGAGGTGTCGGAGATAGACCCGTTTATTGCGTATGGCGACGATAAAAACTATAGCGGGACGACTTTGGCCGTGCCACGCCACACAGCCGTGTCTTTGTACGCCTCGCCGAACTCCCTGCTCGCCCAATCAGCCAACTCCACGCGCGTTTACAAGTGGATACTCGACAAAGACACCATACAAGCCGACACATTGACTTTCCACCTGAACGATTTGGGCGGAAAAGTGGCCGATCTGAACGATACTTTGTGTGTCGGAGTGTTGGACACCTGCATGGAATACACGTTGATGTTCCACCGCGTTTCACAAACAGGCTCGAAAGCCGAAACCGTATTGCATTTCAACCTGCCGGTATATGAGACCAATACGCTCGAACCGCAAGCCAAAGACAGTTTTTATATTAAAGACCCGCAAACAGGCCGGTATTTGAGGAATACGGATGCTACGTTCACCGGTCTGGACGAAACCGGCGGCCAGTCTTTTTTGTGGAGGATACGTCCCATGCCACTTTATGGCGACCGTTACATGTTTGTCAGCCAAACGGATAACAATAAACATTTGTCTGACGAGGGGACACTGACTACAAAGAATGATTATTCCAAACATTCCTTTAATCTCTTCCGCAAATATTCGGATGAAGACCTGTATGCCATCGGTCTTTCTTCGACCGCAGGCTCAGGTTTTCTCGAAACCGATGCCGACGATCCAGCCTTAAGCGTAACTAAAGGAAGCGTGTTTTCGGAATTTCCTTTCGTCATAATCCGGAAAGTACAACCGGACGACCCTGACGGCATCAAAGATTGTCGGAACGAAACAGAGTATACCGTAAATCCTATCGTCAGCTATTCCTGCCACGGGCAAGAGTTGTACTTGAAGAGCAAAGAAGCCGGAATATTACGTATTTACTCGTTATCCGGCGTGCTTCTGCAAACGGAAACCTGCGAAATGGGTGACAATCATATACGTCTCCTCTCTCGGAACAAAGGGATATGTATCGGATTATACGCTACTTCTACAGGCAAACGCCAATCCATTAAAATTACAAGAAATAGCGTCATATAGAAAAATTGTTCATAAGTTGTCCGCATCAAACTGATGCGGTAGGTATGAGTTTTGCCCCTAAGGTAGAGATTGTTTTCAGATAATAACGACAAAAAACGACCGATTCCCTTATGAACATACATAAAGAAATAGACCTGTGCAATGGATGCGCAGGTCTATTTCTTTAATTATTGCAATCAAATGGATTTGAATCAATCTTCGATGGCAGCCTGCGCCGCTGCCAAAATAAGATACTTTTCAATGAGTTATATAATAC
>OGQW01000807.1_pt1 | contig 21933 bp, 15 predicted proteins | sample 1553301 | NCBI WGS metagenome assembly OGQW01 (sample SAMEA2579974, study PRJEB22360) | human gut metagenome
CGCCGCCGTCGCCCACAGCAGCCAAGTCGCGCTCTCGGAAAACTCCTGCACGACGGCGGGGAGCTTAAAGACAAAGATGATGAGCGCGTACATGACGCCCATACTCACGGTGCAGAGGCCGAGCTTCGCCAGAAGCCGCAGCGCTTTGGACGAGATCGCGTCAAGATTCGGCTTCACGAGGGGATAATAGCCGAGAAAGCAGAACACAAGCGCTGCTTCCTTATCCGCGCAGAGAAGAAGTCCCAAGACCGCCGCCGCGGCAAAGCAGCTCCATGCGTAGCTTTTGCGGCATTCCTCACGCGCGGGCAAAAGCGTAGCCGATGCGAGGATCGGCCAGGCGTAGGTCGAGAGCGGGATGACGCCGCTGAGCCAGAGGAAGGAGACCGCGAGCGCGCACAGTACGCCGCACAGCGCCAGTTCATGTGTTTTCTTTGCCAAAATTTACTTCACATCGCTTTTACAGATATTCCGGCTCCATCGCGTCGTGGAGCACGGTGGTGATCGCGTCGGAAAAGACGCTGTCGGAGTGCGCGTGCAGGGCGTTGAGCGTCTCCGCCACGGCGGCGACCTTCACTTTGCCGGTGGAGTACACATCCTGATCGAAGATGAAGCGCACTTCCTTTTCCTGCACCTGCTGGACCTGGTTGCCGCTGCGGATGTTGCGCTGGACAAAGCCGGGGCCTGCGTGCAGCTTGAGCGCCGCGAGCGCATCGAGCTTGCGCTCGACGTCGACCGAGCACTTGACGACGCTCGCTTCGTCCACGCCGTCCTCGTCAAGAATGCCGAGATACGGCGGCTGGAGCAGATCGTTCCAGCGGCGGCCCGTGAGGCCAAGCTGCTCGCGCGAAATGGCGTTCACAAAGCGAAGCCCCACGCGGTCAAAGCAGTTGGGACGGTAAATCTTGATAAACTGGCCGAGCGGCTCGTCGAGACGGGCGGCAAAGTCCTCCCAGTGCGTGTAGCGCATGGTGGAAAGGGCGATAAAGTCCTTCGTGAGGCTCAGCTTGTAGCCGCCGTCTTCGGAAATGAACGGGTGGGTATTGACCGTCCGCGCGGGCGCGCCGTTCACGCCGGGCAGCTTTTCCACCTGGCACTGGTAGCGCGGAAATGCCGCGCGCACGGTCTCCTGAAAGTCGGCGGGCTCGCGCGTGTCGATTGAGAGAATGGTGGGGAAGCGCAGCTGGCAGATGACCTCGATGAGCTTAGATTTGCCGTAGGCGTAGCGGCGGTTATCGGAAGAGATCATAACGTAAATACCTCCGTCATGTTGCAATTTTGATTATAAATTATAGAGGAAAGAAAAGCGATTGTCAAATCAGCGTTCGCGCGCGAAGAAGCGCTGATAAAACTTACCAGCAGAAAAACTGCATATCCGATTTTTTATGAGTCAAACTACCCTTGCGATACCCAAACAGCAAAACTCTTTCAAACAGGTGAAACCAAAAACAATTGTAGGAAAAGGAGAAAATCATTATGTCCAGCAAGAACAGCAACAAGCTCAACATCCCCGAGGCCAAGGCCGCTATGAACAAGTTTAAGATGGAAGCCGCCAGCGAGGTCGGCGTCAACCTCAAGCAGGGCTACAACGGCGATCTGACCTCCCGCGAGGCCGGCTCTGTCGGCGGCCAGATGGTCAAGAAGATGATCGACGCTTACAAGACAACAGGCAACAAGTAATTTCTTCCAAAAGTCCTAAAAACTCCGCCGTGGCATTTCGCTGTGGCGGAGCTTTTTATGCCAAATCTTATTTTATTTTTCCAAAAAGAAATGTTTCATAATAATAATAATTTACAAATTGTTTACATTTCGAAAACGTTATACTAAGCAGCCAGCTTAACAAAACGTAGGAATAATGTGATATAATTGCAGTATAAACTAATGCATAACAGCATCAAATTTAAAAATTGGAGTGATTATTTATGAAGAAGTTATTGGCAACAGTGCTTGCTTTATCACTAACACTTGGGACATTTGCTTTACCAGGTGTTGTTGGTAATCTTACCCTAAGTGATTTCACTATCACAGCAAGTGCTGAAACAAGTAAAAATGATTTTGAATATAGAGTATTAAATGATGACACTATTGAAATAACCAAGTATACAGGCAACGGAGGAAACGTTGTTATTCCAAGTACAATTGACGGAAAGAAAGTAACAGGATTTTTTACTGCATTTTCCGGTTGTGAGAATATAACAAGCATAACAATTCCAAATAGTGTTGAGAACATTTGGTGGTATGCCTTTTCAGGATGTACAAATCTTACAAGTATAACGCTTCCAAACAGTATAACAAACATTGGATCAGGTGCATTTGCCGGATGTTCGAAACTCACTGATATTATAATCCCAGACAGCGTCACACATTTGGAAAAAGGAGCATTTATGTGGTGTACCAACCTTACAAATGTGATAATATCGGGAAGAATCACCAGTATTGAGGATGATACATTCAATGAATGCACAAATCTTAAAAGCATTATTATCCCAAATAATGTAGAAAGTATTGGAGCTAGAGCTTTTTATCTCTGCGAAAATCTTGCAAATATTACGATGTCGGACAGCATAAAGAGCATTGGTGAATTTGCATTTGTTGGCTGCAGAAACCTTACAAACTTAACAATACCCAATAGTATAGTAAGTATTGAGGATGGTACTTTTACTGGTTGCACAGGACTTACAAGTGTTTCAATTCCTAAGAATGTTACCAAAATTTACAGCAGTGCATTCTCTCAATGTACAAATCTTTCAAGTATTTATGTTGATAAAAACAATAAAGAATTTTCATCAGAGAACGGAGTTCTATTTAACAAAACTAAAACAGATTTATTACTTTATCCAATTGGAAATACAAGAACAGAGTATGACATTCCAAATGGTATAATGATAATAAGAAACCAAGCTTTTCAAGATTGCTCCAATCTAAAAAACATAACGATCCCTAATAGCGTGATAAGTATTAGAAAGTATGCCTTTAATAAGTGTACAGTGCTTTCTGATCTTTATTACTGTGATTCAAATGCAAATTGGAATAATATCGACATTGAAGAAAACAATGAATCTTTAACAAAAGCAAATATACACTATAATTTTAATCCATACCACATAAATAAAGACACCACTAATATACAGCTGTCAACATCAACTTATGTTTTTGATAACACATTAAAAAAGCCATCAGTTACTGTAAAGATTGGTAGCAGGACGCTTACAAGCGGCACTGACTACACAGTTTCATACTCAAACAACAAGAACGTTGGCACGTCAAACGTTTATGTATACGGCAAGGGCAACTATTCAGGCTCTCTGAGCGCTAAGTTCGACATTGTTCCTGCAAAACAGCAGATACAGAAGCTTGAAACAAAATACAAGGGCTTCTATATTGATTGGGCGCAGAAAGGTTCTGCAACGGGATATGACGTTGAGTATTCTGTAAAAGCAAACATGAGCGGTGCAGTGTCAAAGCATTTGACAGCAAACAAGCCTGACACGCTGACAGTAAGCGGTCTGTCGGGGGACAAGGTTTACTATGTTCGTGTTCGTTCTTACACAAACGTAAACGGCAAGGTATACTACGGCGCATGGTCTGATGTAAAGAGCATAAAGACAGCTAACAACGACATCACAAAGGCTACTGTTTCGGGCATTTCCACAAAGGCGTTCACAGGAAAGGCTATTACACAGAACGTAACTGTAAAGGTGGGAAACACTGTTCTTAAAAACGGCACTGACTACACAGTTTCATACTCAAACAACAAGAACGTTGGCAAGGCTACTGTAAAGATAACAGGCAAGGGCAAGTATGGCGGAGTTATCACAAAGACGTTCAAGATAAATCCTGCAAAGCAGGAGATACAGAAGCTTACGGCTAAGTCAAAGGCATTCTTTGTGGATTGGGCGCAGAAAGGCTCTGCTACCGGATATGAAATTCAGTATGCAACCAACTCAAAGTTCACTGGTGCTAAGAAAGTGACTATAACAAACAACAAGACAGACAAGACCACTGTTTCAAAGCTTTCTGCCAACAAGAAATACTATGTTCGTGTGAGATCTTACACAACTGTAGGCGGCACAAAGTATTACGGCGCTTGGTCGGCTGTTAAGAATGTGACTACTAAGAAATAAGGCTATATTGGCATAATGAAAATACCGACGGCTCGGGTTGAGCGGTCGGTATTTTTTTGCGATATTTTTTCAGTTTGTGGGGAAGCTGGGCGGGCGAACGTTGTTTGCCCCTGCATGGGGTCGGGGTTTTATCCGTTGGTGCTTGCCACAAAGAAGTATGTTATGTAGGACAGGACGATAAATGCAGAAGAAAGATAGCTCAGGGTGCTGACTATGGCTTTGCAGGGGGCTTTTTCAGAACGGTTGCAAAGGTCTGTGAAAAGTCCGATATTTATAAGTCCTATGAGCATACATGGGATTATGTATCTGAAATTCATTGTGCAGATAAAAGGATATTTGATGCAGAAGTTATAATAGTTGCCTAAGATAGTGGCATAGACCACTGTGAGCATGAGTTTTTCGGTAAATCTTGCGTTATCGGTCTTTACAAAAAGCACTATGAGCATTGCGATGAACGCTATGACCGCAAGAACCAAGGCTATCCAGAAAAGTGCATATGGCACGAGCATTGCGTTTTCGGGGAAGAAAGTTTCGTTTATGCCCTCGCCAAAAATGGAGTTTTTAAGCATTGCTATGGTAGGGTTATACTCTTTATAGCTTTCTCCGCCCCACTGCTCAAAGACTATTTTGATCTGTGAGAAGCTGAAGTCTGTAAGGCGGTGTTTGGCTGTAAGGTCGCCTATATACTGGACGTCGGCATTTGAAAGGCTTGGGACATAGTTTGGTTTTACGCCAAAGCGCAGGTAGTTTCTCACGCTCCACCAAAGTCCAAGAGGACAGCATATTACACCGAAAAGGCACATTTGACCCAGGCGGTTTGCCATATTCTTACGATTTTGCACAAGCGCCATAAAGAAAAGTATGGCTACGGCAGGGGCGATAAGCCCTACGGATATTTTTGTCATCATGCCAAGACCGATACAGAGGGCTGCTTTAACGATATTCTTTGCAGTCTGCTCTCTATACCATTTCAGCACGCAATATATTGCTCCCACTGTAAAGCACAGCATAAGAGGGTCGTTATTTATTCCCCCTGACATTAGGACAAGGTATGGATACATACAGCACATTCCAAACGGTATGGTCAGGGCTTTGCCTTTAAGGTCAAAGAGCCTTAATATCTTATAGACTGTTATTGTTACGGCACAGACATAGAAAAGGGTCAAAGCTTGTATAGCCTCGCACGCCATGTAATACTCTATGCCTACGGAGGTGCAGAATTTCAGCCATACTGCACAGATGATATGATGCAGAGGCGGGTGATAATACTGCCAAAGGGTGGTAGGGTCGAAATTCGGCAGGGCGTTGTTATTATAGATATACTCTATATAGCCTGCGTGACCGCCCTCGCCGCCGAAATACCACACGTCATTCTGTCTTGTATAGATGTCGGACATGAAGACATAGGAATAGCGCAGGACAAAGCCTGCTCCTGCCAAGGCAAGGCAGGTGACACGGTCGTGGAACTTTTTATCGTTATTGAGCAACGCGACATACATAACAAGCACGACGCAAAGTCCTGCAAAGCAGATAAAAGCCGCTTTATATTGGGCATGTACGAAATAATTCACTGCCGCAAGGGTCAAAAGGGTCTTGCCTGCAAAGGTCAAAACTGAGCCTGCGGTATGCTTTCCACTGTCATCGAGCTGTTTCAAAAACCGTCTGAGGTAGAAAAGCTCTATTATCATGAAAACGCCACACACAATGACGCCGTTTAAAAACTTATAGCTATAGCTTCCAAAGCCTGTGAGTGCAAGGCATATGAACGCTGCAACTATATAAGGGTGACGGCTGAGGGTGCGGAAGATCGCCTCAAGCCGTCTGTCGCTTATGGCTCTTCTGTTCATGTCTTTCCGCAGGGACAGAAGAAGTCCACCTTTCTTTTTGTTCATATTAGTTTCCAGATTTTTCTTCGTGATATTCTTTTTCTGTATTTACGTTCCAAATATCTTTTCTGCTCTTTTTGCCTGTTTTTATGGCCTCGGCTGTTTCCATGGCGGTGAGCATTGAATGGTCCATATTATTATATCTATGCTGACCGTTTCTGCCCACGCAATAGAGGTTCGGGAAAGTATCGAGGAACTTTATCATGGTATCGAAATGCTTATATGTATCAAAATAAGCAGGATATGCTTTCTTGACCTTTTCTCTATGGGAATCGAGGACTTCGTTTTCGGAGATAACTCCCATTTTAACAAGCTCGGCTGTTGCGAACTTTACGCAGTCCTCCTCGGACATATTCCAGAAATCGTCCCCCTCGGCGCAGAAATACTCAAGGCCTATCCAAACTGTATCCTCAGGCTTTTCCACCATATATGGCGACCAGTTGTTGAATATCTGTATTCTGCCAAGCTTTACGCCCTTATCCTGAACGTATATCCAGCAGTCAGGTACGATATTGCCGAGAGTTGTTTTATTTGTTTCATTTTTAAGGTTGAGCTTATTGACAAGCAGACCAACGGTAACAAAGTCACGGTATGGCAGACCCTTGGCTATCTTTATGACGGTATCACAAGGCTTTGTGCCGTCCATGCCGAGGATAAGGTCTTTGACAGGCATTGAGGAGATAAAGATATCACCTGTGAAGGTCTTTTCGCCCTCAGCTGTATCGCAAACAACGGAGGTGACTTTTCTGCCCTCGCACATTATTTTCTTCACCTGACAGCCTGTGAGTATTTTTCCCCCAAGCTCTTTCACTTTCTCAGCGGCTGTTTCCCAAAGCTGACCTGGGCCGTATTTTGGATACCAGAACTGTTCGATAAGGGAAGTTTCCACCTCGCCTTTATTCTTTGTGCCGAACACCTTTTTGAACATATCTTTCAAAAGGGCTGTGATAGAGAGGCCTTTTACTCGCTGTGAGCCCCAATCTGCGGATATCTCGCTTGGATGTCTGCCCCAGAGCTTTTCGGTATAGCCCTCAAAGAACATAGAATAGAGGACCTTTCCGAAACGGTTTATATAGAAGTTCTCAAGGTTGGTTTCAGGCTTTTTGAACACGCACGCCCAAAGGTAGCTGAAGCCTGCTTTCATGGTGGTGACAAATCCCATGTTCTTTATGGTTTCGGGCTTCATTGAGATAGGGTAGTCGAAGAAGTGCTTATTGTAGTAAATTCTCGACACTCTGTCACGGACGAGCATTACATTATCCTCAGTTTCAGGGTCGGGGCCGTTTTCGGCAAGTGGCTTTTCGTGGCCTAGCTTTTTATCGTCATAGGCAGGCTTGCCCTGCAAAGGCATAAGGTCTGCCCACCAATCCATGACCTGCTGATTTTTGGAGAAAAATCTGTGTCCGCCTATATCCATGCGGTTGCCGTTATATCTCACTGTCTGTGATATTCCGCCCATTGCCTGCGAGCTTTCAAGTATGGTCACGTCATAGTCACCGCCGTTTTTAAGAAGCTCTATTGCCGCAGTCAGACCGGCTGGGCCTGCGCCTATAATAATTACCTTTTCCATGTGTTATCCTCTCCTGTTCAGTCTTTATTTTTATCAAATATAATAAATTTTCTGCCTGCAAAGTTCCATATGAAAACTATCACTGTGGAAACGAGTTTGCCCACAAGATAATATTTATCCTGCGGAAGAAGCGTGCCGAATATGAGCTTTGAAGCAAGGATATCCTTGAAGAACCATATTATTGCGGCGTTTATGCCAAGTCCCACAACGCCCACGGCGGCAAATGCCGCAAACTCTGCAAGGCGGTTTTTTATCTTTGAATTTTTGAATATCCAAAACGTACTCAGGGAATAATTCACCAAAAGTCCTGCCACGAAAGAGATAGTCGCGGCAATGACGGGGTCGAAGCGGCAAAGCTCCACAAGTGCGGTCATAATGCCGTAATCCACCACAAATGCGAATCCGCCCACAAAGACGTATCTGAAAAACTGTATGAATGTATTATCGGTATCACCCGAAAAAAGCTGTTTTATCTTCATTTTCACGTTCCGTTCCTAATATGCTGACACATATAAATGCGTTCACAGGGGCAAAAAGTTGCACACAGGTGGTTACTGCGGCTCAACTTCTCCCTTTCGCACAAATATACGTTCTGCTTTTTGTACACATTGTTAGAAACACATAGTTCACAAAGCATTAATTAATATTATACAACTTTTATGTCGTTTCGTCAAGCAAAATTATGCAAAAAATAAAAAACGGACGGTTTTATCCGTCCTCTAAGCCTGTCGAAAAACACTCAAATAACGGGCGAACGCTGTTCGCCCCTACATACAAACAGCGTATTTTCGCCATTTGTAGGGGACGGCGCCCTCGACGTCCCACTTGTTTCAGACTTTTTCAACAAGCTAAAAGGACGGTTTTATCCGTCCTCTAAGTTTTTTCAGACCCATTACAGATCATATTCTGTTATGAGGTTTAAGTCTTTTATCCTCATACATATATTTATCTGCGATGTGCATAACGTCGTCAAACCAGAAATTTTCTACCGGAGCAACGGCTGCGCCCACGCTTACTGAGAGGACATAGGATTTACCGCTTCGTCTGTTCAGCTCTGCCATTTTATCCTTTATCTCTTCCTTGACCTGATCGGCAAGGTCTGTATCAACTATAGCAAAAAGGGCAAGCTCATCTCCGCCAAATCTTCCGCAGACCTTATTCTCAATGCTCACGCTGTCGATAGCGTTTGCGGCGGCTCTTATTGCATAGTCGCCTGCTTCGTGTCCGAAATTATCGTTTATATATTTCAGTCCGTCAACGTCCACTGAAACCACCAATGCAAGCTGATCGTTTCTTCTTGGGAGAGTTTCAAGAGCATTATAAAAGCCAGTACGGTTATAAAGCCCTGTTAGCATATCGTGACGGTACATTTCTTCGATATGCTTTGTCATATACTTCTGATAGGTGACGCTTCGGAAGCTGCCCAAGGCGGTATTTAGGGAATTTACATAGAGTGGTATTTTAAAATACTCGTTGAGCTGCGCAGGAAAATAGAAGCAGGCATAGCCAAGTGGTACGCCGATATGGGCAAGTGCTGAAAATATGAGGGGGACTTTATAGTCCATTATATTCTCTATATCGGGAATGATGTTGGTGCGGTCAAAAGGCTGTGGGATATTTCTATCTTCCACGGCACGGCTCCGCAAAAGTATCATTTTATCGCTAAAAAGCGGTTCTCTATCGCTTATTACACCAGGGGCTTTACGTTCGTCAAAGAAATCGCCGTTCACCACAATAGCCACATCGCCAAAATTATACTCCTTCAGCAGTGCGGCAAGAGTCTTAGGAGTTTCACAATTCATGATATTCACTGCAAGCTCATAGAGGACACGCTCCTCGTCCTGATAGCGATTCATTCTGTCTCGGAGTATTCTGATATACTCCCCTGTATTTATCTGCTCGACTGATGGTTTACAGCCGCAGGAATTTTCAACGGACAGATCATAGTCTACTGTATATATTTTTTCGGGCTTTTCACCAGCCAGAGCTTTACTTATAACATTAATGATTGTTTTAGCGGTATCATCATAGCTACAGCCGCTTGTTGTAAGCATAGGAGTGCAAAAATTAGCTTCTTCTGAGCCGTCAAAGCCTGTTATGATAATATCCTCCGGGATCTTATAGCCCCTTCTTTGAAACTCAGCCCCTGCGGCTATAGCCATCATATCGTTTGCACAGATGATCGCTCTTGGGACTTTATTTTTTTCTATCATATCGTCCACTGCTTTCAAAGCAGGAACAGACCAATAGTCACCGTAATAAAAGACATCATTTCTGAATGGGATATCATACTCCTCGAGTAGCTTTCTGAAAACTGCTATACGCTCTTCTGAATTTTCTTCGTCTTTTCTGCCTGCGATAAAGCCTATATCTCTTACACCATGCTGTTCTATCACATGGCGAACCACTTGCTCAAAGCCTTTTGCATAGCCGAATTTGATGCTTATGCAATCGTCATGCTCTACGCCGACCGATATAACAGGCTTACCATATTCGGCGGCGTCCATTCTGATTTTTGTCATTACATTCTCAGCATACACACCCTCTTCAAAGGTCACGACGGCATCTGTTATATTATAATCAATAAGGTCAAACACAGACTGCTCGCCTTTTTCAGACAGAGTCTTCCAATAAAGGTCTGAGCAGGTGTGATATACAAACAGTCTGTAATCGTTTTCAACAGCAAAATTATTAAGAGCCCGTATGATTCTATAATTACGCTCATCATAGACTTTACACATACAGACCGCAATTATTTTGATGTTACCGATCATACAGCACAGCTCCTTTCCTATAAATTCAAACACAGTGTTATTATAACATGATTTAATGAATAAATCAAGAGAAAATCGGACGATTTTTAAGAAATTAAGACATAGTTTCGCACACTTGATTAAATAATTAAAGAAAAGGAGCAGGCTGTTAATCCAGTCTGCTCACATCGTTCCATGACCTTACACGCTGATAAGACATTTTATGCTGTTGGAGATACTCGTCGGTATTTTCGGGAGGGGTGGCGATATCCTGTGGGTTATCGCTTGTAAAGATATCCTCATAATCGTTAGTTATGACCTTATCGCCCTTTTGGTTATCCAGCAATTTTTGCAGGTTTTCGGTCATTTTATCACGGGTAAACCCCTCGAAATCTATACGCTCTTTTCTGCCGTCGAAGGGAAAGTTGGGGAGTTTACGCATGAAATTAAGGTCAGACACAGTTTTTGCGGTGATGACAGCGGCTACTATAAGGTAGGCGAGCATAACGAAAGTATCGCCTGACACGCTGTCGAAAAGTCCGAATTTCAGACCCATATACAGTATCATAACAGCAGGGGAGGCGGCTATCAATTTAACAGTATCCGCCACAAGCAAAGCTCCGCTTGCGGCAAACGCCGCATAGTTAAAAAAGGCATTTGAGCTTGCATCAAAAAATGTGAACATCGCACTTTCCGCCGCAAAAAAATTCGCCCATCCCATCATTCCGTATATTATAACCGCAGGAATAAGCAACGCAAAGGTAAAAGCTGCAAATCGCCGCTGCCTTTTTATAAGCCTGCGGAAATGCCTGCGAAGAGTTTCGTCAGGCAGTGTTTTATAGTCGGCTCTCAGATCAAACATTTCCATGTTATGTCACCTCCTGAATTTATTATAGCATGATTTGGGTGGGGTGTCAATTAAGATTTTTCAGCCATGTAGGGGACGGCGCCCCCGACGTCCCGCTTCGAAGAGTGACACCGTTTTGTTTTATCACAAATTTTTGTAGACGTGCCGTGCTCGGAAATATTGCGTCCATTTTTTTCACAAAGCACCGAACATTGTACGAATATCGCAAGAATGAGCAGACAACAAAGTCGGGACGCCGAGGGCGTCGTCCCCTACAATCCTGAATTTACAGCATACTCCAAGCACAGGCGAACAATGTTCGCCCCTACATCTCATTCGGGCAAGTTCCTTCCGCCGCAAAATCGCTCCGCTCTTTGCGTATCTACATTACGCTTAGGGCTAGAAAGGCGGTGCAGATTTAATTCTCCGATATCACTTTCATCTGATATCCTATTTCTATCTGCTTTTGATACTACAATCTGCACCTTGTCGGCTTACGCCGAATGAGGCTCTGCCTCAAACTCCGACAGGGCTTTGCCCTGTACACACAATGGGTTTCACCCCTTGACCCTGACCAGGGACGTGTCCCTGGACCTTTTGCTCGCTTCGCTCGGTGTTGGGTACTCTACTTTGTGTGGCACTGTCATTCCTCACTCCTCACTCCTCATTTAACTCCGCTCCTCACTTAGCCTCGCCCCTGATTTATTCAAATGTAATCGTTTTATACCTATTGCATTAATTTGCTTTTTGTTGTATAATATATTTGTTAATATATACAGCCATTTGGCAAAATCAAGATATGAAAGGACCTTATTACTATGAAGAAATTCCTTGCGGCGGCTCTTGCTCTTTGCATGACAAGCGCTGCTCTCACAAGCTGCGGTGATTCAAACAGCTCTTCTGCTGCTGACTCAAACTCCGCTGCGGCAAACTCTCAGGCTTCCGATTCAAGTGCGGCTGATACCGAAAGTGTTTCAGACAAGCTTCTTGCTGAATACCCTGCATCTACGGAAAAGATAGATGTTAAAAATGGTGCTACTGAGAACATGATCGCCAGAAGCGTTATCAACGAGGGCGACACTTCCCGTCTTGCGGCTAAGCTCGACTACGCTCTGCAAAATCCTAAGGAGACAACAAAGATCTGTTTCATCGGCGACTCTATCACGGCAGGTTCGGGTGCTAACTCCTCAACTAATCAGTATGTAAACCAGTTCAAGAGCTGGTGGGAGGAAAACATAAGCTTCTATGTTGATGTTACTAATGCCGGTATCGGTGCAACTGACTCATACATAGGTGTTCACAGGGCACAGCGTGACGCTTTGGAGGCTAAGCCTGACATTATCGTTATCGAGTTTATCAATGACGCTGATGATGAATTTTATGAGTCCTGCATGGACAGCCTTGTAAGAATGTGTCTTGAGCAGGACAACAATCCTGCAGTTATGATACTTGAGCCTTCAACTGAGGGGGGTACATCTCCACAGGCTGCACATCTCAAGGTAGCACAGGCTTACAACATCCCTATGATTTCTTATCATGACGCTGTTATGCCTGAGATAGAGGCTGGCAACTTCACATGGGCTGACATTTCACCTGACAACGTTCACCCTAATGATGACGGACACGTTATAATGGCTTCACTGCTCACAAAATTCGTTGGCAACATAAAGGACAATATTGACAGCGTTGACAAGGAAGCGAAGGCATTTGACACAAGCACTGTTGCACCGACGGGCGATGTATTCGCTGACGCTACCATCGGAAGCCGTCAGACAGAGGACATTGTAAAGACAACTGACGAGGGAACATTCACAGATGTTACAACATTCCAGAAGTTCACAGACGGTTGGGGAACGACAACAGGCGGCACTATCAAGTTTGAGATAACTGCAAAGAACATTGGTATGATATACTATATGACAGTTGACGGCAAGTCCGGCGTGGCTGCTGTAAAGGTCGATGGCGAGGACGTTGCGACGATAAACGCTGACTTCACAAGCGGCTGGGGCAACTATGCTAAGGCACAGCAGATATACTCATCTGACGAAGTGGCTACTCACACTGTTGAGGTAACTGTCGTTGATGACGCAAAGCCTAACTTCCAGATACTTAACTGGCTTATTTCATAAGGATCTATAATAATATTTTGGCGGATACGAGAGTTCGTATCCGCCGAATTTTGTTTTCATTTATGTTATATGAATTAAATAGGACACAAAATATTTAGTGAAAACTAAGCAGCCAGCTTAACAAAAACGAAAATAGATATGATATAATAAATATGCTGAAAGAAACAAACACAGCGATAACTTATTGATCCCCTTAATAAGACTTCTCCCGACAGGTTTTCCGACTGTCGGGAGTTTTTTTTGAGAAAAAAAATCGGCAGCAGACGCTATCATGTGCCTGCTGCCGATAGTTTTATATTGTTTTAAGCATTAAAGCAATTATCCAAGAACAACAACGATGTTTGTCTGCTCTGTCATCTTGCACTCGCACACGAAGTTGCCTTCAACTGCTTCGCCGTTGACTGTCATAGACTTTACGCCGCTCTGAACGTGGTCTGGGTTCTGAATGTCGATTGAAAGGTGCTTGCCACGGAAGTTCTTTTCAATCTTGAAGCCGTCCCATGTGTGTGGGATAGATGGGCTTATTACAAGTCCCTCTGCGTTTGGTCTCATACCGCAGATACCCTCTACGCAGCCTACCATTACTGTTGAGCCTGTACCTGTCAGCCAATGAACGTGTGAACGTCCTGCATATGGTGAACGTGTTGACTCTGTAAACTGACCGTGAACGTATGGCTCAAGTATTCTTACTTCTGCCTTATCGTTCATGTTAGCAGGTGAGGACTCGAGGAAGTACTCGAATGCTCTGTCACCATGACCGAGAAGTGACTCTGCAAGGATAGCCCAGCCCTGTGTCTGTGAGAAGATACCACCGTTCTCCTTTGTATCAGGGTTAAAGATGTGCATGAGAGCACCGTCAAAGTAATGATCTACATAAGGTGGCTCCATGATCTTTACGCCAAATGGAGTATTGAGTATCTCGTGTACCTTTTCCATAGCAGTTTCAGCCTGCTTATCAGATGCGAAGCCTGAGATAACTGACCAAGACTGTGGGTTGAGCCACATTGAAGCCTCTGGATCCTTCTTAGCGCCAACGATCTCGCCGTTCTCTCTGTAGCCTCTGATAAATCTATCCTCGTCCCAGCAAGCTTCAAGGCTCTTGCCGAGTTCAGGCTGTACCTTATCGATATAAGCAGCGTACTCATTATCGCCTCTGTCAAGAGCATAGCCCTTGATGATGCTCATTGCATAGTAGAGCTGGAATGCAACGAATGTTGACTCACCCTTCTTGCCAAGTCTGAGGCAGTCGTTCCAGTCAGCATAAAGACCTGCCGGCATTGTATGAGCGCCAAGTCTTTCCATTGAGAAGTTGATAGCTCTCTTAAGATGCTCGTAAACTGTATCCTCGCCGCCGTTTGCGTATACGATAACCTCATCGAGGAACGCCTTGTTTCCGCTCTCACCGATATACTTATTAACTGTTGGGAAGAGCCAGAGAGCGTCGTCTGCTCTATAGCATGGGTGACCTGTTTCCTTAGCGTAGATAGAGTTCTCGTCGTTCTCGTCCGGGCAAGTTTCATGGCCTGCCTTGTGGTCGAACTTAACAAGTGGAAGACCGCCGCCGTTATCTACCTGTGCAGAGATCATAAATCTGATCTTTTCAGCAGCAAGCTCAGGATTGATATGGATAATACCCTGAATATCCTGAACTGTATCTCTATAGCCATAGCCGTTTCTCAGACCGCAATAGATGAATGACGCAGCTCTTGACCAGATAAATGTGATGAAGCACTGATAAGCGTTCCATACGTTTACCATGTTATTGAACTCGTCAGAAGGAGTTTCGATCTGGAAGTTATTGAGCTGACCATGCCAGTAAGCGATAAGCTCCTTTACCTCAGCGTCTACCTTGCCAGGCTCGTTATATGCAGCAAGTATCTCGTCTGCTACCTTTGGATTCTTCTGACCAACAACATAGATTATCTCCTTTGTTTCGCCAGGAGCAAGGATAATGTCAGACTGAAGAGCGCCACAAGCGTTTGAGTTATAGTTGAGCTTGTTATCGCAGAAGCCTCTTTCAACTGCAACAGGGTTGCCGTATGTTCTGTAAGAGCCGATAAAGCTGTCCAGATTACCGTTATAAGCGGAAACAGGAGCGCCAACTACGCCGAAAAATCTTTCTCTCCAGTTAGAGCCGTTCTCGTCCTTACCGCTGTTCTCATTGATATGCTGAACGATCTTATTGCCCTCAAAGCTTGTTCTTGTGATGAACAGAGTATACTGGAGGTTTACCTGATCCTGCTCATAGTTGTTCTCGTTTGTGAACTCTACAAAGCCGAATGTTGAAAGGTTTCTGTATCTGTCAGAGTTATTTGTGATCTTAGTTCTCCATACTTCATATGTTTTGTTCAGAGGAACATAATATGTAAGCTCGGAGTGGATATCTGCATAATCAGACTTGATCGTTGTATAAGCTGTACCATGGTGGCACTCTGTCTTATACTGATCGAGAGGCTTGCCTACAGGCTGCCATGTGCATGACCAATAATCCTTGGCGTCGTTATCTCTGATGTAGATATATCTGCCAGGAAGACCGATATTTGAGTTGAAACGGTAACGGATTATTCTTCCGTTAGCACCGCTCTTTACAAAGCTGTATCCGCCGCCGTTGTTGGATACGATAGCACCGTACTCTGGTGAGCCGAGATAGTTAGCCCAAGGTGCAGGTGTGTCAGGTCTTGTGATGACGTATTCCTTGTGTTCAAGGTCAAAATAACCATACTGCATATTTTTTATACGCTCCTTTTCAATATTTTAAAGTTGTAAACGTTTCACCAAAATGGCGTAAACGTTTCCCTCATAGATCCCGTCATTATTCATAACGCTTATATTATTTTAGCATACTTCCGATAGCTTTACAAGGGGGTAAAGCCAAAAAAATGGGCGTATTTTCAAAAAACTTTTTCGGGATTGTTGACTTTTGAAACTTAAACGATTGAAAATCGTTATGCTTTTTGTCATTGTCCAAAAGGCACTAATAACTGATATTTATTTGTATATATTGGATATTGACAGCAGTGCCGAAAATATGGTATATTGTGTATATAATAAATTATAGGAGGTAGATACTATGGCAAAGATATGTAACAGCAAGCCTGTTAAAATCGTGCTAATAGTTGCAATTGTAATACTGGCTATAGTATTTGGTTTTGTGTTTTATCAAAAAATGTCTGATGAACAGCAAGAAAAGGAAGCTAACGCCGATGACGATGTTTCTTATGACGTGCCTGACGCTTCGGACATAAAGGTCAAAGAAGGTCGATACTACCTTAACGGTGACACAAACAGCTATTATTTTGAGATCACCGCAGGCAATCACATACAGCTCCACTGCGATGATATGTATGCTCTTTTTGAAAAGTGGAATCCCGGCAAGGATGACATTATCAAAGAGGATGTTGCTTATTGGACAGGCGAAAAAGAGTATAAAATAGTTGTGACTGAAATTGGCACAGTTATATTGGCGGTAGAATGGGAATATGACGACAACAGCAATCTGACCGGACTTACAAGCGGTCCTTGCTGGCTTGATGAAAACACTCTCGGCAAGTGGGGTCAGGAGGGCGACTTCAAATATGTAGACAGCAGTGAATATGCTGACAGTTCACCCGACAGCACTGAAATTTCGGCATATTATATTTATCACTGGTATGGAGAAGAACCATATGAGATAACAGACAAGGACACTATCGACAAGATAACTGCGTGGATAGAGAACGCTAAATCGGTATGCAAGGATTATCCTTACATTGACGGCTTAGAATACGGCGGTGCAGACGCTTATGGAATCTCTCTCGAAAAGGATGAATCAAGTGATGCGTATGAGAGCATTTGTGTTATTGATGTTTCACAGTATTCGTGGGACACCTCAGGCGGTATGCACTCTGAAAGTAAAATATGCAATTTTAGCATAAAAGATGATACAGGCGAATTTCAGGATTACAATTTGCCAAAGGAAATGATAGATGAGATAATGCCCCTTATAACAAGACCTAATGTTGAATAGCATACAACACATACAAAACCGGCGTGTATCTTCGTGATACACGCCGGTCGTTTCTATTATGTTTTTATGATACCTTGAGCCATGCGCAGGCAAAATCAAGTGCTTCATAGAGGCTTGATTTTTCTGCTACCTTAACTATCTGCTTATTCGGAGGCAGTGTGCTGTCTGTTGCAACTTTTCTTATTCTTACCTTATTTGCAACGTCGATACCGCCGACCTTTTCTGTAGAAAGTATTTCTATCATGACTACGAACTCGTCATACATATTTCCAAAATAGATATTATTACCTTTTCTCACCAGAGGAACGCCCTTATAGGTGAAAAAAGCTTTCTTTTCTTCTGCCATTTATCTCTCCGCCTTTCTCATAATATATTTCTCTTTTTGTTTACTATTTTATTATACCATACTTTTCACATAATTAAAAGAGCTTTTGACAACTTTTTTGCGCAGGTTTTCAGCCTTGCTTTATGTGGGATACATATTGTATCACATATTCTTTGCGAAAGCTGTCGAAACAAGACCGTAGGGGCGAACTCCGTTCGCCCGTCAGATCATATGCTTAGCATGGGATATGCGTTTTAATAGTTATCGTCCACAGCCTCGCCTTTAAGAAGTCTGTCCATATTTGCAACGAACGTATCTACCCAAGTTGACTGTATTCTGAATGAGGTTTCACCATTTAGCTTGACTACAGAACGTCTTGAAGAATCCTTATAAATCTCCATAACGTCCTTTTTGCCGTCCTTGCGGTCGAATGTTATAGTCAGATAGCTTTCGCCCTCAGGGTCTGTGAAGTATATCTCATTTGTCGGGCAACCCATAAGATACTGATAGAAGGTCTTAAAGTTGTCAACGTCAAGCTCCTTGCCGTCTGTTGTGACCTTTGTTACCTGTGCGGTAGTTTTGCCGTCAGAATCTGTATCTGTGCTTGCACCTGAGCTTTCCACCTCATAAACGGTCTTTTTACCATTATAGACTACCTCAACGTTCTTAAGGTCAACAAGGTAGTTTGAAGTCATAAGGCTTGTGATAACGTCCTCTGCTTTGATCGTTGCCCATGGGAGGTTATCGGCTGAAACGAGGTATATAGCGTCAACGCCCTTTACGCCCTCAAAGTAGCAATAATATGCAGACACTGTATCTGTTGTTTCACTGCTGTCGCCTGCGGTAGCATAGACAGGATCGCCTATTTTAAGGGTATAGTCATAGCCATCTCCCGAGAGTCTTACTGTTGCGAACGGGTCGGAAAGTCCATGCTCCTTCATTGCAGTTTCATCAGGTGCGATGACCTCACAGCTCTGTGCTGTAAGTCCCCACATACCATGGGTAGTTGCTGAAGAATTTGTGATGTTCAGGTATGAGAAGATAGGCTCTGTCATTACCTGACCTGAAAGTCCCTCTATCTCGTTCGGGTTATTTTCAAACGCCATTTCATAGTCCAGATCTTTTCTTGTAACTGTTTCCTTGCCATAGTCAGGCCAATCGTCGTCAGCCGGCTTTGTGAGCAAAGTAAGGTTCGCATATGCGGTCACTGGATCTGTATAGTATGAAAGCTTTGTTCCCATTACCATATAGACGGTCTTTTCATCGTCAAGGCTCACATATCTGTATCTTTCGTTGCTTGGTGAAACAGAGCCTACATGAAGGGTAGTGGCAGTGCCGTCGCTGTATTCAACTGTGAGATCTGCTGTGGGCTTATCAAGACCGTATTTTGACATATCCTCAACGTTTTCTTCAACGAGCTTTTTCGCCTTGAAGCCGTCAAGATTCGATATCATGGAAGCTTCTGCGTTGGCATTTGCATTGAGAGTGCCAAGCTCAGGTATGCTCCATGTGGATTTACCTGACTCGGACTTATTAACGGAATACTCGCCATGTTCGTTTGAAACCTTTACGCTTGTTATATCGTCGCTTGACTTTGTAAGGATAACAACGCTCTCGTCCTGACTTGAAACTGCCGCTGTTGACGATGAGCTGGAGTCTGCGTCTGATTTGCCTGAGGTGGAGTTGAGAAACGCCATTACTCCCACCAGACAAGCGGCTGTGACTCCGCAGATAATGATACCCTGCAATTTACCATTCATTTGTGATTACCTCTGTGTTTTACTTATTCTTTCTTCTTGCCCAGATAACGATACCCACTATAAGAACTACAACAGGTACGCCAAGGCAGAATGTCCATTTAAGAACTGTTTTCTGCTGCTGAGTGATATCGAAAACATTGCCTGTGATAGTTTTTGGTGTGATAGTGATACCTGCGGTCTTTCCGGTAAGGCCGTTTATAACGCTTATGAAATACTCGCTGTTCTGATACTGTGAATACTGCAAGTAGGTATCAGACAGCATACCCTCTGAACCTACTGCGATAACATTGCTATAGAGAGTTTTGTTATCGTCTGTAAATTTTGCCTTTGAGCCGACAGCCATATAATTCTGCTGACCCTTTACCAGAGCATCGCCTATATTCACCTGACCTGTGGTCTGTGATATATCAACATTTGCGGTATAGGCAGAATCTGAGGACTTGAGGTAGGCGTCTGTAGACACCATATCCTGCTCGTCAAAGAGTGTGTTTACAGGACGGCAGAGTGCTGAAAGGATAGCCGGTTTCTCTGTAGAAACGTCCTGAGTGAAGTTATCGGACACATCTGACGCAACTGTTACGCAAGGTGAGTTATAATACTTGCCTGAATCGCTTTCGCAGATAACGCCCTTGCCGACAGAAAGTCCATACTCTGACAGGAACTCATCAAGATTCGGGGTGTCCTCCTGACCATAAGAAGCGATATAGAGGAGCTGTTTGCCAAGATTTCCGCCATTATTGAGGAAATCGCTGACCTTTTTGATATCCTCCTCCAGATAGTCAGTCTTAGGAGCAGGGATAACCACAACGTCTGTATCGGCAGGGATATCCTGGGAGGTTATATCCACTGTGTTCACGTTATAGCCGTTAGCTGTAAGAAGCGTTTGGAAATATGTGAGCTGTGTAAGCTCGCTTCTGCCTGTGAGGACAGTAACATAGACAGGGTTAGGGTCTGTTACTGTCATAAGTGCAGAAGTGAAAGCCTGCTCTGCGTTTGAGGACTCAACATAGCTGCCGTAATAGGACAGGAATGAAAGGTCGCCGCCTGCCTGCTGGGCAAGGGTATCTATGCTGTAGCCTGACTGTGACAGCTTCTGCTCGAACTCGTCTGTGAATGTAAGGAGGTCGAGCATACCGAGCTTTCTTGTTCGGCTTATCTCTTTGCCGTCAACCTTTGTTTTTGTTTCAAATATCATATCGAACTGGCTGATAGTATCGGTATACTCCTTAACGATCTCAGGGTGTGAGTCGATATCAACGAAACGATATGTGATGTGGTGATTGAGCTTACAATAGTTTTTCAAAAGCTCAACAGCCTGCTTATTATAAGAGCTGTAATTTGTATAAGTATTCTCGTCTGCAAAGATAGTTACCTGAACGTCTACGTTCACTTTCTTTACATAATCCTCTGTATCGTTTGAAACTGAATATATTTTATTGCTTGTCAGGTCGATAGTGATAGGATATCTGTCAAAAAGCATTGTTGTGACAACATTCACTAAGACAAGCAGAGCGACAAAAACGCAGGTGAACACTGTTGCCATTGTTCCATGCTTGAGCTTTTTGGCATTGAACTTTTTGCCGTCCTTTGTCTTTTTCTCTTTTTTATCTTTCTTTTTGTCTTTATCTTTTTTATCCTTTTCTGTATCCTTTGGAGCGGTCTTTGCTGCCTTTTCGTCTGCTACAACGTCTTTAAGCAGGTCTGCTCCTGATACAGAGATCTTTTCGTTATTATTCTCTTCCATTTAAACAGCCCTCCTTTAGCCCCAGCGGCGTTTTTCAAGCACTCTCACCGTGAGGAAAAGAAATGCCACTATTGCACTCAGAAAGAACACAACGTTAGAAAAATCAAAAAGTCCATAGGTGAATGAATAATATCTCTCGCCGAATGACACCTTTTCGCACACTGTTGTGAGCCATTCAAAAGGCAGAAGATTGCCTATAGTTGACAGGAACGACACGAAGATAAGTGCGATAAAGCTTATTACTGCGGCAACTATCTGGTTTTCTGTGAAAGATGAGCAGAAGATACCGATAGCGATATAAGCGCCGCCAACAAGTGCCAGAGCGACGATATTGCCCACAACGACGTTCCAGTCAGGCGTACCGAAAGCGGATACGACAACTGCAAAAACGCCTGTGATAGCGATAGCTATGATATAGATAAGGAAAGCGGCAAGGAATTTACCTACAACTATGCTGCCAAGACCCACAGGGGCGGTGAGCAGACACTGGTCTGTTTTTGTTCGCTTTTCCTCGGATATGGTCCTCATGGTGAGGACAGGTATGAGCACTATTATGATTATAAGAAGCGCACTGAAAACGGAATCAAGTCTTGTATAGCCGCTTTCAAGGCTGTAGTTTGCAAACATTACGCCTGAATAGGCATAGAATGCCGCAAGGAAAATATAACCGATAGGTGAGGTAAAATAGCTTCTTACCTCTCGTCTGAATATTGCGCCCATTAGTCATTTCCCTCCTTATCGGAAGTATTTTCAAGGGCAGGCAAAGCCTCGCCCATTGTGAGCTTGAGGAAT
>OGQW01000818.1_pt1 | contig 21718 bp, 19 predicted proteins | sample 1553301 | NCBI WGS metagenome assembly OGQW01 (sample SAMEA2579974, study PRJEB22360) | human gut metagenome
ACTTGACGGTGTGGTTGCCCCGAAGATTTCCTATGCGTTCAAACTGATCAGTGCCTTTTTGATGATGGTATTCAGCATCTATATGACGTATGCCGGTGTTGCCATGGTGCTCCAGCAGCACAAGCTTGGCAAGGTAACGACCATGATGCGTATTCCGGAATGGATTTGGGGGCTTGCAATCCCCATCGGATGTGCTTTTATGTCCGTCTACGCTGTTATCGTTTTTATACGCACAATTAAAACCCGAAAAGAATTTATTGCAAAGAGAGAAAACGAAAGAAAGAAAAAACAGGAGGAGAATTGAAGTGATTGGATTTATTGTTCTGTTTCTCTTCCTTGGGCTCGTTTTGATCGGGGCCCCGATCGGAACAAGCATGGGCATTGCGGGTTTGGTGTGCCTTGTGCTTGATGGCACTTCGCTGTCAGTTGTTCCGTATAACTATTACTCGTCACTCACCAGCTTTGTCCTGCTGGCAATTCCCTACTTTATTCTTGGCGGCGCAATCATGGAACGAGCGGGTATTTCAAGTCGCCTGATCCGCTTTGCGCAGTCTATGGTAGGCCATATTCGTGGCGGTCTTGCAATTGTATGCGTGATTGTCTGCTGCTTTTTTGCGGCGATTTGCGGCTCCGGCCCGGCAACGGTTGCAGCGCTTGGTATGATTCTTGTTCCTGCGATGATCGATGTCGGTCATGAGGAAGGCTCTTCTGCTGCATTGATGGCAACTGCGGGCTCGATCGGTATTATCATTCCGCCCTCTATCGTATTTATCGTCTATGCTTCAATCACCGGTGTTTCGACAAGTGATCTGTTTATGGCAGGAGTTGTACCAGGATTATTGATTGGTGCCTTATTGATGGTGTATGCCATTTATTATTGTAAAAAACATGGAGAAGATAAGGAAAAGATTGCAGCAGAGATCGATCAGTTACATGCAAAAGGATTTATTGGAGTATTTAAAGAAAGCTTTTTTGCAATCTTAAGTCCGGTTATCATCCTTGGATGTATTTACACAGGAATCGCATCCCCAACAGAAGCAGCGGTTATTTCTGTATTTTACTCTTTAGTAGTCAGTTTATTTATTTATAAATCCATGAAATTTAAAGATATCTGGGGAATCATGGTAGAAGGTGTGAGAACATATGCACCTATTTTGTTTATCTTGGCAGCATCCATTGCATTCTCAAGAGTATTAACATTGATGCGTGTACCACAGTCCATTAGTGCATGGATCTTAGGTAACTTCCATAATAAGATTGTGATCTTGCTTGTGATCAATATATTTTTGTTGATCGTAGGTATGGTCATGGATACGACACCAGCGATTCTTATTTTGACACCAATTTTATTACCGATCGTTACAGCAATCGGTATGAATCCGATTCATTTTGGTGTTATGATGGTTGTAAACCTTGCAATTGGTTTCGTTACACCACCAATTGGAGTCAACTTATTTGTGGCATCATCCTTAACGGATATTCCAGTAATGAAGATCGCACAGAAAGCAATGCCGTTGATCGTCTGCTTCCTTGTTGCATTACTTCTGATTACATTTATTCCACAGATCAGCCTGGCACTTTTATAAGGAGGTTTAGGATTTCATGAGAAAAATCATAAAAAGATCCGTCGTAGTTCTTCTTGCAGGAGTCTTATTATTCAGTTTATCAGGATGTAAGAAGAAACAAAAGAAAGACGAAGTACAAAGATATGCATGGCCGCTTGGAACTTCCAGTCCGGAAGATACGGTAACACAGCTTTATGTAGAGAAGTTTGCAAAAGAAGTTTCCAGATTAAGTCATGGAAAGATGAAGATCGAAGTTTATCCAAACAGTACACTCGGAGGAGACCGTGAGCTTCTTGAGAGTTGTAAAGATGGGGATATCCCATTTGTCGTACAGAATACTGCACCACAGGTAACATTTCTTCCAGATACCGCAGTATTTGACCTGCCAAGTGCATTTACAACGATCCAACAGGCACGAGCAGCTGTTGATAATGAAGAGTTCTATCAGAAGATGGAGAAAGTATATCAGAAGGGTGGATATAAATTACTTGGATATGCCGATCAGGGATTCCGTGTTATGTCTACCAATAAGAATGTTAAGAGTATTAACGACTTCAAAGGGCAGAAGATCCGTACGATGGAGAACAGCTATCATTTGAAGTTCTGGAAGACACTTGGAGCGAATCCAACACCAATGACGTTCAGCGAAGTTTATATCGGACTTCAGCAGGGAACGATCGATGCACAGGAGAATCCTTACGAAGTTATCGTTTCCAGCAAATTATATGAGCAGCAGGATTATGTTGTAGAGACAAACCATCTGCCACATTATATTTCGCTGATCGTCAGTGATGAATTCTATAACAGTCTGTCAAAAGACCAGCAGAAGATCATCGATCAGGCATCGCAGACAGCGAAAGTGTATGCAAGAGAAGCATCTGACAAGAGAATCGCAGACCGTATCAAAACCATTGAAGACAGTGGTACAAAGATTGTGAAACTTGATGCAAAGACACAGAAAGAGATGCGTAAGCAGGCACGGCCAGTTTATGATGCGATCAAGAAGAATATCTCAAGAGATATTTATAATGCATATTTAAGCGGTGCAGAGAAATAAAATGAATGATATGAGACTAGAATTTTTGAAAAAACTGGTCTCATATTTTGTTTTCTTCTTGCTAATTGTAAAAAGCTGTTATAAAATAAACAAGATTGAACAATGTAAAGATGTAAAAAGGAAGATAAATTATGTTTCAGAAATTCTACCCGTCCGAAGATATCAGAAGTACTTATGATATTGATTTCGAACGATACTACAAAGAAGGATATCGAGGAGTGATCTTTGATGTCGATAATACGTTAGTACCACACAATGCACCAGCAGATGAACGTGCAAAGAAGTTATTTAAGAGACTGGATGCGATGGGGATGCAGTATTGTTTTACAAGTAACAACAAAGAACCAAGAGTGAAAGCGTTCTGCGAGGCAGTTGGTGGAAAATATTATGTATACAAAGCAAATAAACCATCGATCAAAGGATATGAGACAGCAATGAAATTGATGGGAACGGATAAGAAGAATACATTCTTCGTTGGAGATCAGTTGTTTACAGATGTTTATGGAGCGAACAGAACAGGTATACATAGTATTCTTGTAACACCGATGAATCCGAAAGAAGAGATTCAGATCGTCATAAAGCGTTATTTTGAAAAGATTGTGTTGTGGCAGTACCGTAAGAAAAAACATTAATGAAATAATAAAAAACATGGGTCAGATCTTTGTTATCTGGTCCATGTTTTTTATATATTTACAATATATTTCTTATCTTTTAAAGAAAGGTTTGAAATCAAAATTATGATCTTAGATGAAATCCTGACGTTCTAATGCAACTAAAATGTCACGACCTTCTTTTACACCTTCGATGATACGACGTGTCTGAGCACTGTCACCGATATTAAGTACTTCAACACCTTCATAGATGAAGTGGTTGTATAATTCCTGAAGAGAAGGAGTTGCAGACTGCATTCCAAGACATACAAATCCATAATCGAAGTCTAATTCAAGATCTTTATAGTCATGTCTTACAATAAAGCTGTGATCTTTAACTTCTAATAAAGAAGCATTTGGATACTGATTTACTTTATTCTTATTCATGAATTCGATAGAACCAGTCTTAGTGATAAAGTCAAGGTTCTCACCGAAGTGAGCTTTCTGCTCAACGATCGTTACATCAGCTTTTCTAGGAACAAAGAATTCAACAACGTCAAGTCCTACGTTACCACCACCGATTACAACAACTTTCTTACCAGATAAATCTTCTGGATAAGAATCTACGTGATCTACCAGATCAAAGATCGTAGATACATTACCTGCTTCTAAGTTCTCCTTTAATCCAGGAATATTTGGAAGAAGAGGAACGGATCCTGTTGCGTTAACAACGATATCTGGCTTGAAACCTTCGATAAATTCGATAGAAGCTTCTGTATTCTTACAGATAAACAGGTTCTTAAGTTTCATTGCACGACGTTCTAAGTACTGAGGGAAATATCCAAGACGCTGTTTGTTAGGCATCTTTCCTACACGTCTGGCAAGTCCACCGAGTTCTCCTGATTTCTCGATCAGAACAGTTGCACATCCAACTTCAGCAGCTGTGCATGCAGCTTCAAGACCAGCAGTACCACCACCAACAACGACAACGTTACATGGTTTCTTTAATTTCTTATCTTTATATAATGAACCTGAAATAAGAGCAGGATTGATGCTGCATCTGATAGGTTCATCCCCTAATGTTGCTGTACATCCATTGTTACATGAGATACAACGATTGATATCATCTGTGTTACCAAACTGAACTTTATTTACCCATTCAGGATCAGCGATCAGTCCACGTCCGATTGCGATCAGATCTGCTTCACCATCTTCAAGAATACGGTTTGCAACTTCTGGTTCACGGATATTACCACTTGTCTGACAAGGCTTTCCAGTCTTTTCTTTGATTGATTTAGACATATAAGATTTCCATCCATCTGGAAGGTAATCTGCATCATACTGGTACTGGATAGAACATGTAAGTCCAGCAGAAACATCAAATACATCAACGTAATCTTTGAAATATTCAACGATCTCTAATGTATCATCTAATGTGTTACCACCTTCAGCAAGTTCATCAGCACTGATTCCTAAGAAGATAGGAATATTTTCACCAACTGTCTCACGAACAGCTTTTAATACTAATGTAGTGAAACGTGCACGATTCTCTTTAGATCCACCAAATTCATCAGTACGGTCATTTGTTGTTGGAGATAAGAACTGGTTTAATAAATAACCATGTCCAGCCTGAATCTCAACAGCATCAAATCCTGCTGTAACTGCACGTTTTGCTGCTTCAGCAAATTTATCAACGATCGTGTAGATTTCATCTGTTGTTAAAGCACGAGGAATATCACCACCAACTCTGGATGGAATATCAGATGCAGATACTGGCTGGATGTTTGTCATCTTACCATTTGCTACAGAACCAGCATGGTTTAATAAGATGCTGATTTTGGATCCGCAGTCATGGATGCTTTCACATAATCTGTATAATCCAGGAATATAGTTATCGTGGTCGATACGAAGCTGGTATGATCCGCTTGCTCCCTGTGGTGAATAAACACTCGCAGCTTCAATTGTGATCAGACCTGTTCCGCCCTTTGCACGCTGTTTATAATAATCAATGATTCTCTCATTTACTTCTCCGGTATGCTCAGCAAAATTTGTTCCAATGGGAGTCATGACAATTCTGTTCCTTAATGTCATAGATTTTACTGTGTACGGTTCAAATAATTTACGGAAATTCTTTGCTGCCATAATTATGATCCTCCAATTTGCTTAATAGTTTTCTAAAAATAATTATAGCAAAGTAGATATATAAATGCAATGAAGAATATGGTATACTATCCATAAATAAATTTTATGAATTGAAAGGGAATAGATTATGAATTTGAATCATTTGTACTATTTTCGGGCATTAGCTAAGGAAGAACACTATACTAGAACTGCAGATATGTTGTCCATTACGCAGCCAAGTTTAACTCATGCGATCTCATGTCTTGAGAGTGAATTAGGAGTGAAATTATTCGAAAAACAGGGGAGAAATGCAAAATTAACGAAATATGGAGCATTGTTTTTACGTTATGTGGAGCAGTCGCTGGATATGTTGGATGAAGGAAAAAGGGTGGTAACAGAAACATCAGGAACCAGCGGTGGATTTATTGATATGGGGTATATATTTACTTTGGGAAGTCATTTTATTCCAAATCTGATCAAAGGTTATCTGGAAGAAAAAGGGAAGAATCATATTCATTTTTCATTTGGACAGGGAACGACGAAGAAAATCGTGGAAGAATTAAAAGATGGGAAATATGATCTTGCATTTTCTTCTTATGTGGAAGGGGAAGATGAACTTGAATTTATTCCGGTTGGTCAGGAAGAACTGGTTTTGATCACACCAAAGGACCATCCATTGGCTCAAAAGGAAGAAATCAATCTTCTGGATACAATTGAATATGATTACGTATATTTTACAAAGAACAGTGGATTAAGGCCAGTGATCGACAGTTGTTTTTCAAGGATTAAAAGGCAACCAACGATTGCATATGAAGGGGAAGAAGATTCTTCTGTTGCAGGGCTTGTTGCAGCAGGATTTGGAATTGCGATTGTTCCAAAGATTCCGCTTCTTGATACAATGGATGTGTGTGTTCGTCCGATCATATCACCAGAGATCGAACGATATATATATCTTGTACTAAAAAAAGAAAAATATCTGACACCGGTTGTGAAAGATTTTATTTCATTTATCACAGATCAAAGTGAATTTGCCTAAATTATAGAGGCAATGAATTGAAAAAATATAGGAATGTATGATATACTGAACAAGACCACACTTCATTATCTGAGAAGTATGGGGACATTTAGTATAGAAAAGGAAAGAACAAGAAGATGAGTCAGTTAGAAGAGATTAGAGAGAGATTAGATCTGTGTGATAAGAAGATTGTCTCTGTATTAGAAGAGAGAATGGATATCATCAAAGAGATCATGGTCTACAAGAAAGAGAATGGATTGCCAATCCTTCAGCCAGAACAGGAAAAGAGACAGCGTAAGATGCTGCTCACACATGTGGATGAGAATACCTATAAGGATGAGATTCTTGATATATTTACTTATATTGTAGAAAACAGCAGAAGAATTCAGGCAAAGACATTATTTACACATAACATCTTATTGATCGGATTTATGGGAGCAGGTAAGAGTACTGTTTCTACATATCTAAGTAAGATCCTTGCATCTCCACAGGTAGAGATGGATGAAGAGATCGTGAAGAAAGAAGGAATGTCTATCAATAAGATTTTTGAAGAATATGGAGAGACATATTTCAGAAACTGTGAGACAAACCTTTTGATTGAGCTTCAGAAGAAGAATAACCAGATCATCTCCTGTGGTGGTGGAGTTGCGCTTCGTGATGAGAACGTTGCTGAGATGAAGAAGAATGGAAAGGTCGTTTTATTAACAGCATCTCCAGAAGTGATCTTAGAGCGTGTCAAAGACAATGATGACAGACCATTATTACGTGGGAATAAGAATACTGAATTTATTTCTAATATGATGGAACAACGCCGTCCAAAGTACGAAGCGGCAGCAGATGTTGTAGTGAACACAGATTATAAGACTGTGGAAGAGATCGCAGAAGAGATCGTTGTGAAGTTAACAAGAGATGCAGATTAATCAGTAACATACAAGTTTTGCCCCTGTTTATGGGCAGATGGAGGATGAGCGAATGCATGGATTTACTCAGTATACACCAACAAGAATCATTTTTGGAAAAGAGACACAGAAGCAGGCAGGAGAACTTGCGAAAAGCCTGAAAGCTTCCAAAGTATTCGTTGTCTATGGTGGAGGAAGTGTTGTAAGAAGCGGATTACTTGATGAGGTAACTGCTTCATTAGAAGAAGCCGGTCTTGAATATATGACAGTTGGAGGCGTGAAGCCGAATCCAAGGCTTTCATTTGCGAGAGAAGCAGTGAAGAAATCCATTGAATTTGGAACGGACTTTGTATTGGCAGTAGGTGGAGGAAGTGTGATTGATACCTCAAAGGCTGTTGCACATGGAACAGCGAATCCGGATACAGATATCTGGGAGTTCTGGTCTAAGAAACAGACAGTGAAGAAATCTCTTCCTGTTGGAGTTGTATTAACACTTGCAGCGGCAGGAAGTGAGACAAGCGATTCAGCAGTACTTACGAATGAAGAGACGAAGATCAAGAGAGGTCTTTCCACAGATTTCAACCGCCCGGCATTTGCGATCATGAATCCTGAACTTACATATACATTACCAAAGTATCAGGTAGGATGCGGCATTGTGGATATTATGATGCATACATTGGATCGTTATTTTACACAGACAGAGAATAATGAACTGACAGATGAGATTGCAGAAGGTCTGCTTCGTACAGTGATCAGAAATGGTGCGGTTGCGATCAAGGATTCACACGATTATAATGCGATGAGTGAGATCATGTGGGCAGGAAGTCTTTCACACAACGGAATTACAGGACTTGGAGCTGAGAAAGACTTTGCAGTGCATCAGTTAGGACATGAACTGAGTGCGAAGTTTGATATTGCACATGGGGCAAGTTTATCCGCTGTCTGGGGAGCATGGGCAACTTATGTATATGATGCAAAACCAGCCAGATTTGCGCAGTATGCAAGAAGAGTCTGGAATGTAGAAGAAGCTGACGATGTGAAGGCAGCACAGGAAGGAATCCGAAAAACAGTTACATATTTTGCATCACTTGATATGCCGACAAGTTTTCGTGAGGCGAAAGAAATTGGTTCAAAAACAGACGAAGAAGTGAAGCAAATGGCACATGGATGTTCCTATGAAGGAACCAGAACGATCGGTTCATTTAAGGTCTGTGATGAGAATGATATATACGAAATCTATAAATTAGCAAATAAATAGTTGATTCAACTATAGATTTAAGATAAAATAAAAAAAGATATAATTTAAGGAGGACAATTATAATATGGTTACAGCAGGAGATTTTAAGAATGGATTAACAATTCAGTTCGAGAATAATATTTACCAGATCATCGAATTCCAGCATGTAAAACCTGGAAAGGGAGCAGCGTTCGTACGTTGTAAATTAAAAAATATCAAGAACGGTGGAGTTGTTGAGAAAACATTCCGTCCAACAGAGAAATTTGAAAACGCTCATATCGAACGTAAAGAAATGCAGTATCTGTACAATGATGGAGAATTATTCTACTTCATGGATAACGAAACATTTGATCAGATCGCATTAGGACCAGATGTTATCGGAGATTCTTTAAAATTCGTTAAAGAAAACGAAAACGTTACAATCGTTTCTCACGCAGGAAATGCATTCCAGGTTGAGCCACCAATCTCTGTAGAATTACTTGTTACAGAATGTGAACCAGGAGAAAAAGGAAACACAGCACAGGGTGCTACAAAACCATGTATCGTTGAAACAGGTGCTCAGGTAATGGTACCATTATTCGTTAACGAAGGTGATACGTTAAAGATCGATACAAGAACTGGAGAATATTCTTCAAGAGTATAATCTTGTTATGAAAGATAAGAATCGTGGAATTATATGCATCATACTGTCAGCTTTTTCCTTTGCCCTTATGGCATTGTTTTTAAAGCTGTCAGGAGATCTTCCAGCGATCGAGAAGAGTTTTTTCCGCAATTTAGTTGCGGCGGTCATGGCATTTATTATGATCATTCGTAGCAAGGAAAAGATTCAGATTCAGAAAAGAAATTTGCATTGGTTTATTCTAAGGTCCCTTTTTGGGACCTTAGGTATTTTCTGCAACTTTTATGCGGTAGATCACCTGGTGCTTTCAGATGCTTCATGTCTAAATAAGTTATCGCCATTTTTTGTTATTGTATTTTCTTATTTAGTACTGAAAGAGAAGATCACACCGACACAATGCGCATGCGTGATCGCAGCTTTTGTCGGTAGTTTATTTATTGTAAAACCAAGTTTCGCAGGCGGGATGACACCAGCAGCTGTGATCGGCTTTGCAGGGGGAATGTGTGCAGGTTTTGCATATACCTGTGTGAGAAAACTTGGACTTAGAGGAGAAAGAGGACCAATGATCGTGCTTTTCTTCTCAACATTTTCTATGTTGGCGTGTGTACCATATTTGATCATGGATTTTCATCCGATTTCAGCAAGGCAGATATTCTTTTTGTTATTAACAGGATTAGCTGCTGCAGGAGGACAGTTTGGAGTCACAGCGGCATATACGTATGCACCAGCAAGGGAAATTTCTGTATATGATTACACACAGATCATGTTCTCAGCAATTATGGGGCTTCTCGTTTTTGGACAGCTTCCAGATATGCTGAGTTTTGTAGGATATTGTGTGATCATTGCAGCAGGAGTGATTATGTTTCTTTATAATAAGAGACGTGGAGGAAATTAGATGAAATTCATATCATGGAATGTCAATGGGATCAGAGCATGTGTGAAGAAAGGATTTTTGGATTTTTTCAATGAGACAGATGCCGATATTTTCTGCATTCAGGAAAGTAAGATGCAGGAAGGCCAGCTTGACCTGAATCTTCCGGGATATCACCAGTACTGGAATTATGCAGTGAAGAAGGGATATTCAGGAACAGGCATTTTTACAAAAGAAGAACCGATCAGCGTTTTTTATGGTCTTGGGATAGAAGAACATGATCAGGAAGGACGTGTGATCACACTGGAGTTTAAAGATTATTACTTTATCACAGTGTATACACCAAATTCACAAAGTGAACTGGCAAGACTTTCTTATCGAATGAAGTGGGAAGAGGATTTTCTTGCTTATTTGAAGAAGTTAGAAGAGAAAAAGCCGGTGATCTTTTGTGGAGATCTGAATGTTGCAGTCGAGGAGATCGATCTTAAGAACCCAAAGACAAATAGAAAAAATGCTGGTTTCACGGATGAAGAACGTGAAAAAATGAGAACAATCCTTAGCAATGGATTTATCGATACCTTCCGTTATTTATACCCAGACCAGACAGGAATCTATTCCTGGTGGTCTTACCGCTTCAATGCGAGAAAGAATAACGCAGGGTGGCGCATTGACTATTTTATTGTATCAGAGTGTTTAAAAGATCGTATCAGTGATGCGAAGATCTTAACAGATGTGATGGGATCAGATCACTGTCCGATCGAGTTGGATTTCAAATGAAAATTACAGACTGTGGATTGAAACAGATAATAAGAACAGAAAGAGGTAAAATCAGATGGTAGAATTAACAAACAAAGAATTCTTTCAGGATTTAGATCAGACAATTGCAGCTCAATTATTTGAACAGACAACGTATCCATGGGAGATTCTTCCATTGATCAAAGATTTTGTACTGGAAGTTGGACCAACACTATCAGCAGATGAATATGATCAGGTAGAAGAAGATGTATGGATCGCGAAAAGTGCAACGATCGCCAAGACGGCAACGATCAATGGACCAGCGATCATTGGTCCAGATACAGAAGTGCGCCCAGGAGCATTTATCAGAGGAAATGCATTGATCGGGGCAGGATGTGTTGTAGGAAATTCTACAGAGATCAAGAATGATATTTTATTTAATAATGTTCAGGTGCCTCATTACAATTATGTAGGAGATTCTATTTTAGGATATAAGTCTCATATGGGAGCTGGATCCATCACATCGAATGTAAAATCTGACAAGACAAACGTCGTGATCAAAAACGGAGAAGAAAAGATTGAGACTGGAAGAAAGAAGATCGGTGCGATCTTAAGTTCTCGTGTAGAAGTAGGATGCGGAACTATCTTGAATCCAGGATCAGTGGTTGGTCATGATACCAATATTTATCCATTATCTATGGTACGTGGATGTATCGCACCAAACAGCATCTATAAGAACGCAGGAGAGATCGCTCAAAAACGATAGGACCTGTAATGGAGGGAAACCATATGAAAGGTGCAAAATATATACTAACAGCAGCGGTGATCGCAATGAGCAGCGTGATGATGACGGGATGCTTTAAGCCGTCAAAAGATGCTGTCGTGGAATCAAAATATTATCAGAGTCTTAAAGATGAAAGAGATAAACTGTCTGTTCAGTTAAAAGAAGAAAAGAAAAAAACAAATTCACTAAATAAGAAGATCAAAGCAATCCATGCAATTTCTGGAGATCAAAAGATTGCAGACTACAAAAGCCGTGTCAAAGACAGCAGGATCATTAAAGTTGACTTTGCAACGAATACGATCAAGAATCAGAGTTTTGCAGTAACGAATATTCCTGTCTGCAAATATGTAAAGAAGATTGTAACTGGATGTAATCGAATGATCGGAATCACACCAACCGATGTAGAGAAGCGGTATAAACAAAGTTATTCTTATGCGTTGATTGATGAAGATAATACAACGTTTGAATTCAAAGTATATGGTGACAGTTATATTGTGTTTGATGAGATTCCAGAGAATGTTTACGCATATAATGGTGCTTCAACTGTTGGAGATGCGTTGATCGATGCCAAAGAGCAGAAGAATTACAGTAACGTAGCAGCAAGAATTGCAGATGCCCAGATCGTTGTAACAGATAAGAAGATGAAATTTAATGATACAGCGATCAAAGTATCTAAGATTATTGAGAAAGCGCAGAAGTTATCTGGAAAAGATGCCACACTGGATATAGCCTCATGGAATGAGTATCGTTTCTATACAAGTGGTACATTAACAAAAATACTTCTCGGAGATCGTACTGTCATTGGAATCGAAGATAAGAATGGAAAACAGACTTTTTATCAGATCAGTGACAAACAAAAGAAGAATCTGAAAAAATATATGAAATAATAAATGAAAGAAAGACGTTTTGACGTATTGAAAACATATGTCAAAACGTCTTTTTTTCGTGCTTTTATGAGCAAAGATGAACATAATAAAAATTTCTTTGAATCAGTTATTATAAATTTTTATAACGCTATTTGTTGACATGTATACAGAAATCTTATATAATCCAATTCATATAAAACATACAGAAATAGTATGGAATTAAAATAAAGGAGAAGAAACCATGAAAATAAGACAACAAAGAACCATAGAAAAGAATATCTGTAAGAAAATGATCCTTTTAAGTTTCTGTATGATTCTTATGGTTTCTATGGCAGGATGTGGAAATAAGAGAAAAGAAAATCTTACGATCACAAATGTCTCTTATGATCCGACAAGAGAGTTTTATGAGAAATACAACAAAGATTTTATCAAATATTATAAAGACAAATATGGAAAGAAAGTCGAAGTGATCCAGTCCCACGGTGGTTCTGGAAGTCAGGCAAGATCAGTAGTAGAAGGAAGCAATGGTGATGTTGTAACACTGGCCTTAGAACATGATATTTCGCTGATCGAACAGACAGGACTTATAAATAAAGGGTGGCAGAAGAGATTTTCAAATGATTCTGCACCATATACGTCAACGATCGTCTTTCTTGTAAGAAAAGGAAACAAGAAAAGCATCAAAGACTGGAAAGACTTGATCAAAAAAGGAGTGGAAGTCATCACACCAGATCCAAAGAGCAGCGGGGGTGCCTGCTGGAACTTCTTAGCAGCTTATGGTTATGCGATCGATACCTATCACGATCAGAAAAAGGAAGAACAATTCCTGACAAAATTATATCAGAATGTATCTGTTATGGATTCAGGAGCCAGAGGTTCTACGACAACCTTTGTAGAAAATAAAAAAGGTGATGTCTTGATCGCATGGGAGAATGAAGCAATTCAGACAGTTAAGAATTATCCAGATAAATACGAGATCATTACACCAAGCATCAGTATCTTGGCACAGCCAAGTGTAAGCCTTGTTGATGATAACGTAAAGGTCAATGGAACAAAGAAGATCGCAACAGAGTATTTAAAATATCTCTACAGTGACAAAGCACAGAAACTCGCAGCCGAAGAAGGATACCGGCCATCGAATGAAAGAATCTTAAAACAGTATCAAGGTAAATTTAATCTGAACATGAAACTATATAAGATCAGTGATTTTAGAGGATGGGATCAGGCTTACAAGAAATATTTTGAAGATGGAGCGTTGTTTGACAAGATTTATATAAATCAATAAAAAGGCAGGAATGAAGATGAGTAATACAAATAACGAGAATAGGACATTAAAAAAAGCGAAAAAAGCAAGGGTCATTCCAGGGTTCGGATTAACGATGGGAGTTACAGTAACGATGTTATCATTGATCGTACTGATTCCATTAGCATCCGTATTTGCATACGCACTAAAATTATCGCCGAATGAATTCTTTACATTAATATCGAAAGAAACAGTAAGAAATGCATTTATCACAAGTATCGGAAGTTCGTTTATTGCAGCATTGATCAATGTTGTGTTTGGGCTGATCATCGCATGGGTACTTGTAAAATATGAATTTCCGGGGAAACGATTAATGGATGGGATGATCGAACTTCCTTTTGCACTGCCAACCGCAGTTGCTGGTATTACATTATCAAAAATGTATGCAGAAGATGGAATGATCGGACGATACTTTGCACACTTTGGGATTAAGATTTCTTATACAAGGATCGGACTTTTGATCGCACTTGTGTTTATTGGGATTCCATTCATCGTAAGAGCGGTTCAGCCAGTGCTTGAGAAAATGGATGACCAGTATGAAGAAGCAGCGTATATGTTAGGTGCAACACCGACAAGAACATTCTTTAAAGTCATTTTACCAGAATTAAGACCTGCATTATTAACAGGATTTGGACTGGCATTTGCAAGGGGAATCGGGGAATACGGAAGTGTGATCTATATCTCAGGAAACAGTGCCAAGGAACATACACAGATGATCTCTTATGTGATCATGCAGAAATTAAACTATATCGACTATAAAAGTGCAACAGCTATTGCTCTTGTCATGCTGATCATTTCCTTTGTGATGTTATTTGTGATCAATATCATACAGGTAAGACAGGCAAGAAGAGTCAATGCACAGTAAGGAGAAGATCATGAATGAACAGCAGAAGTTTGAAAAAAGAAAACAGCGAACGAAGATCATCCTGATCACGATCAGTGCTTTATTTATGATCGTCATGTTGGTCTTACCGTTATTTTCCGTTATTACAAATTCATTAAGTGATGGATTTAAATTTTATGTAAGTTCCATATCAACGGAGTATGTAAGAAGTGCTTTATTTGTAACGATTCTGGCAACGCTTGTTGCGGTAACGATCAATACATTTTTCGGGATCATGGCAGCATTTTTATTGACTAAATTCAGTTTCAAAGGAAAACAGGTTTTAGCAACTTTGATCGATATTCCATTTTCCATTTCACCAGTTATCGTAGGCCTTGCATTCTTGATGACATTTGGAAGACTTGGATGGATGTATCCAGCAATCCGAGCGATCAACACCTTCTTTGGAACGAATATCCGGATCGCATTTGCGATTCCAGGAGTCATTTTAGCAACCATTTTCGTGACTTTCCCATTTGTGTCAAGGGAGATCATACCGATCTTAAACTCACAGGGAAAAGACGAAGAAGAGGCAGCAGCATTGATGGGAGCCAGTGGATTTACGATCTTTCGAAAGATCACACTTCCTCAGATGAAATGGGGATTGATCTATGGGATCATCTTATGTAGTGCCAGGGCATTAGGAGAATTTGGTGCAGTTAATGCACTTTCCAAAACAAGAGGTGAGACATTTACCTTACCATTGGAGATCGATGCCTTATATATGTCAGGAACAACATCATCGATCACAGCAGCCTTTGCAGTATCATCGGTTTTAGTATTGATCGCGGTCGTTGTACTGATCTTAAGAAATATTGCATGGTACCGCTCACAGGACAAACAACAGGGAAAGGACGGAAGATAAAATGTATGTCGAAATGAGAAATATCTATAAACAATACGGAAACTTCCGGGCATCAGATAATGTAAGTTTTGGAATTGAAAAAGGGAAACTTGCAGCGTTGCTTGGGCCAAGTGGAAGTGGAAAGACAACCCTGCTTCGAATGATCGCAGGATTGGAAAATCCAAATGCAGGAGATATCTTTATTGATGGAAAGAGAGTCAATGATATTCCGGCAGCAAAACGAGGAATTGGATTTGTATTTCAAAGTTATGCACTATTCCGATATATGACAGTCTTTGATAATATCGCATTTGGACTAGAGATTGCAAAAATGCCGAAGAAACAGATTAAAGAACGAGTTTTTGAATTACTGGAATTAACGGGATTATCAGGACTTGAAAATAGATATCCGAACCAGTTATCTGGCGGGCAGAGACAGAGAGTTGCATTTGCAAGAGCATTGGCTCCAAATCCACAGGTATTACTTCTTGATGAACCATTTGCAGCGATCGATGCAAAAGTAAGATCAGAGCTTCGACTCTGGCTAAAAGAAATGGTATCAAAGCTTGGTATCACAAGCATTTTCGTTACACATGATCAGGATGAAGCCGTAGAGGTTGCTGATGAGATCTTGATTACAAATCATGGAAAGATTGAGCAGATGGGAAGCCCATTAGAGATTTATAAATCACCAAAGACGCCATTTGTAGCCCAGTTTGTTGGAAGATCATCCATCGTAGAAAATTATGAATCCTTAAAAGGATTTGAAAAAATAGAACATGCACAGAAAGCGATCGTCAGACCGGAATTCCTTGAGTTAGCAAAAAAAGGGGAATTAAAACGATATATGAGTGCATCAGAAAAAGGAATTGTAGAAGATGTGATCTTTAGTGGAAGTCGACTGGATGTAGTTGTAAATATCAATGGAATCAAAGTGACAGCTGAGAGATCTTTGGAAAAGGATCCGGTAAGCGTTGGAGAAGAAGTTGATATCATTATTTACCGTTTATATGTATTTGATGAAAAGGAAACTTATTTATTAGAGAATAAAGAAATGCAGGAAGGCGATGTCTTCTATATTTAAGAAATATACCAGAAAGGACCGATTATGGAAATTACAAAACAACAGATCATACATACCGATGTCCTGATCATCGGAGGCGGAACAGCTGGATGTTATGCGGCACTTACGATCAGGGAAAAAAGTGATGCAAAGATCGTCATCGCCGAGAAAGCTAATATCAAACGAAGCGGGTGCTTAGCAGCTGGAGTTAATGCGATCAATGCTTATATCGTAAAGGGAAGAAAACCACAGGATTATGTTGATTATGCGAGGAAAGATGCAGATGAGATCGTACGAGGTGACCTGCTTCTTACAATGTCAGAACATTTAAATGAAGTGACAAGCAAGATGGAACAGTTAGGATTGGTTATTTTAAAGGATGAAAATGGTGACTATGTTGCCAGAGGAAATCGAAATATTAAGATCAATGGAGAAAATATCAAGCCAATCCTTGCAGATGCAGTAAATCAGCTAGATAACGTAGAGGTGATCAATCATTTGAATATCACCGATTATATCGTGGAAGATAACACGATCAAAGGAGCTTTCGGTTTCCATATGGAAAATGGAACAGCTTATGAGATCTGTGCCAAGAAAGTACTTTGTGCAACAGGAGGGGCAGCAGGGCTTTATAAGCCAAATAATCCAGGATTTTCAAGACATAAGATGTGGTATCCACCATTTAACACTGGTGCCGGATACGCAATGGGAATTGATGCTGGAGCTGAGATGACAACCTTTGAGATGCGTTTTATCGCATTAAGGTGTAAAGATACGATCGCACCAACGGGAACGATCGCACAGGGAGTCGGGGCAAAGCAGGTAAACGCTAAAGGAGAGATTTACGAAGATAAATACGGAATCACAACTTCTCAGCGTGTCTATGGAACAACACAGGAAAATCTGGAAGGAAGAGGACCTTGTTACCTAAGAACCGAAGGAATTGAGAAGGAAAAAGATACAGACCTTAAGAAAGCATATTTAAATATGGCACCAAGTCAGACCTTAAAATGGATCGAGCAAGGCAAAGATCCAAGTGAACAAAATGTAGAGATCGAGGGAACGGAACCATATATTGTGGGTGGACATACTGCCAGTGGTTACTGGGTAAACACAAATCGAGAGACAACGATCCATGGGCTGTACGCAGCCGGAGATGTCGCAGGGGGATGCCCACAGAAATATGTGACAGGAGCTTTGGTAGAAGGTGAGATCGCAGCACTGGATATCGTAGAGAAATTAAAAGATCAGACGTTTGATATAACAGATAACAAAGAAGAACAGTTATTAGACGAGAAAGTTAAAGAATACAACAATATTTTATCAGACAAAGACAGTATTTTTACGATCGAGCAGATGGAAGAAGCGATGCAGAAAGTCATGGATGCTTATGCAGGCGGAATTTCAAGTCATTATCAGTTTAATGAAAACTGCTTAAATCTCGCCAAAGAAAAGATCAATAACCTGATCACATTATCTGGACAGTTAAGTGCCAAGGATTACCATGAATTAATGTTTTATTATGAACTAAAAGAACGATTAACGATCTGTCTGACTCTGATCGAACATTTAAAAGCAAGAAAAGAGACAAGATGGCACAGTTTTGCAGAAAATCTTGATCATCCACAAAAGAGTGATGATTGGAAAAAATACGTCAATACAAAGAAAGTGGAAGGAAAGATCAAAGTCATCTTACGAGAACTAGTAAAGGAGGATGAGCACTATGAGCATCAGAATTAACAAAAATAAATGTGTTGGATGCAAACGATGCTTAGATGTCTGTCCTGGAAGTTTGATAAAGACCGATGCAACTGGCAAAGCATACATCAAATATCCAAAAGACTGCTGGGGATGTACATCCTGCTTAAAAGAATGTAAAACAGGAGCCATCGCATTTTTCCTAGGAGCCGATATCGGTGGAATGGGAAGTGAAATGACAGTTAACGAAAGCAAAGATACGATTCTTTGGAAGATCAAAAAATATACCGGAGAAGAACAAACCATAGAGATCAACAAGAAAGATTCAAACAAATATTAGATTGGAGGACATCAAAATGAGCGAATTATCACATCTTGACCAGTTGGAGGCGGAAGCAATCTACATCATCCGAGAAGTTGCAGCTTCTTGTGAAAAACCAGTTATGCTATATTCTATCGGAAAAGACAGCTCAGTTATGTTACATTTAGCATTAAAAGCATTCTATCCGGAGAAACCACCATTTCCATTTTTACATGTTAATACAACATGGAAATTCAAAGAAATGATCAAATTCCGTGATGAAACAGCAAAGAAATACGGATTAGAAATGATAGAATACATCAATGAAGATGGTGTAAAACAGGGGGTTAATCCATTTGATAGTGGAGCCGCTTACACAGATATCATGAAAACACAGGCCCTAAAGCAGGCGTTAAATAAATATGGATTTACCGCTGCATTTGGAGGTGGACGTCGTGATGAAGAAAAATCTCGTGCAAAAGAAAGAATCTTCTCTTTTAGAAATGAAAATCAGGCATGGGATCCAAAGAACCAGAGGCCAGAAATGTGGAAATTATATAACTCTAAGATTAAAAAAGGAGAAAGCATTCGTGTATTCCCAATCTCTAACTGGACAGAGACAGATATCTGGAAATATATCAAACGCGAGAAAATTGATATCGTTCCATTATATTTTGCAAAAGAACGCCCAGTGATTGAGAGAGATGGAAATATCATCATGGTCGATGATGACAGATTAAAATTAAGACCAGATGAGAAGATCGAATACAAGAGTGTGAGATTTAGAACCCTTGGATGTTATCCATTAACTGGAGGAGTGGAATCAAAAGCCTCAACACTTGATGAGATCATTGACGAGACATTAAGTGCGGTTTCTTCAGAAAGAACAACCAGAGTTATTGATAATGAAGCAGCAGGAAGCATGGAAAGAAGAAAGAGAGAGGGGTATTTCTAAGATGATAGGATTATTAAAATTTATTACTTGCGGTAGTGTAGATGATGGAAAATCTACACTGATCGGACATATTTTATATGATTCAAAGTTATTATATACAGACCAGGAAGAAGCATTAGAGTTAGACAGTAAAGTTGGAAGCCGTGGTGGAAAGATCGACTATTCTTTATTACTTGACGGATTAATGGCAGAAAGAGAACAGGGAATTACGATCGATGTTGCCTACCGTTATTTTACAACAGAAAAAAGAAGTTTTATCGTAGCAGATACACCAGGACATGAAGAATATACAAGAAACATGGCTGTAGGAGCATCCTTTGCAGATTTAGCAGTCATCTTAATCGATGCATCCCAAGGAGTATTAGTACAGACAAGACGCCACGCAAGAATCTGCGCCTTAATGGGAATCAGACACTTCGTATTTGCAGTCAATAAAATGGACCTTGTAAAATATGATCAGGAAACATTCCGAAAGATCGAGGAACAGATCAAAGAATTACAAGAAGAATTATCACTTGCAAATGTAAAGATCATCCCAGTATCTGCAACAGAAGGAGATAACGTTACAACAAAATCAGATAACATTCCATGGTATACAGGAGAACCATTACTAGAATACCTAGAGACGGTGGATGTACGAGAGAAATCTGAAGAAGAAGGATTCTACATGCCAGTTCAGAGAGTATGCCGTCCAAACCACACATTCCGTGGATTCCAGGGACAGATCGAATCCGGACAGATTTCTGTCGGAGATGAGATCGTGACATTACCAAGCAAAGAACATGCAAAGGTCAAGAGTTTATTAATTGGTGATAAAGATGCACAGACAGCTGAAAAAGGCCGTCCAGTAACGATTCAGTTAGACCGTGAAGTTGATGTATCCAGAGGATGCGTACTGGCCAATAAAACAGAACTTCCAGTCAGCAAATCATTTACAGCGACAGTTCTTTGGATGGATGACGGAGAATTGTTACCAGGAAAAGAATATTTCGTAAAGATCGGAACAAAAGAAATTCCAGGAATCGTAACAAATATTCAGTACAAGATCGATGTCAACACAGGAGAATACATTCCAGCAAACAACTTAAGAAAGAATGAGATCGCAGTATGTGATGTTATCTTGCAGGAAGAAATTGTCTTAGACGAATTTGATGATCATAAAGCCTTAGGAGAGCTGATATTGATCGACCGTATCACAAACATGACATCTGCATGCGGAGTGATCAAAAATTCCGAAGTTGACGAAGAAACAGACCTAAAATGCGTCTTTGCACATGGAAAATTAAAAGCCAATGGAGACATCTTTGAAGAATTCTACTACAACATGGAAAGTATGACAGTCACAAAGATCAAACCATCTGGAAAATCCTACACGATCGGAGATGAAATTCCAGTAGAAGGAGAAAGCTATCAGTATCCAGACTACTTTGATGTCATCGTATTCAGAGACAAAGTAGCCGTGCAGATCAGAGACAGAAAAGTATCAGCAATTCTTCCAATCGAAGAATACGAATACAAAGGCCTGCCACTGATCAATGGACGAGGATTTAAGATTCTGGTTGATTCCAAAGAAAAAGCAGACAAACTGTTTGCAGAATTAAAAGAACAAGGATATAAAGGCAATCTGGCTTTACATCCTTACCTTGCTTCCGGCTGGAACCGTGTGCAGGTGTATGATTATATGGGATTTGATCATTTTTATTCAGAGACAGATTTTAAGAATCCGACAATGTATCGAAAATATATTTCTGATGAATCTGATTTTAAGAAGATAGAGGAGTTATACGAAAACCGTACTGAGAAAGATGAACCATTTTATCTTTTCAATGTTACGATGCAGAATCACGGTGGATTTGATAAGACGTACTCCAATTTCCATAATGATATACAGATTACAGATAATCATAAAAATGAGCAGGCAGAGCAGTATCTTTCCCTTGTAAAGAAGACAGATGATGCGTTTAAACAGCTTGTAGAGTATTTTTCAAAAGTAAAAGAACCGACAATCATCGTAATGTATGGTGATCATCAGCCGGCTGTACAGAGCAGCTTCTATGACAGCCTTTTTGGAAAGAGTGCAGACAGTCTTACAAATGAAGAATTAATGAACAAATACAGAACACCATTTATTATCTGGGCAAACTATGATATTAAAGAGAAAACCATAGATAAAATGAGTGCGAACTATTTAAGTGCCTATGTGATGAACGAGGCAGGCTTAGAAACAAGCCCATACCAGAAGTTCTTATTAAAACTCCGCAAGAAGCTTCCTGTACTTACGGCAATGGGATGCTTTGATAAGAAGGGCAAAT
>OGQW01000860.1_pt1 | contig 20922 bp, 15 predicted proteins | sample 1553301 | NCBI WGS metagenome assembly OGQW01 (sample SAMEA2579974, study PRJEB22360) | human gut metagenome
CCTGCCGTCAGCGTCTCACCCAGCCTGCCGTCCATAAGGCTAACAGACCCCCCCTCCGCGTTCAGGGTACTGACAGTAGAAGAATCCGTCAAATTCCACGTGGCGCCGCCTGCAAGATTCAAGACGAGGTCGTTTGTCGCCAGATCTTCGATGGAGTCATCCGAAGTTGTTCCCATAAACGTATTGGCAATGGACGCCGTAAGAGTGCCTCCATGTAATGTCGCGAGGCTGCCTGTTACCGTATCCGCTGTAAGCGTAATCTTTGCTCCCGTATTCACAGCCGTGACAGATCCCGTTACATTTCCTACGTCTGCCGTAATGGAAGCAGGTGAATCATCTTCGGCATAGAGATTGCCGATGACAGAGCCCGCAGTAAGGATAATATCAGAGTCAATGGCACTTACATCGCCTGTCAGCGTCCCACCGATTGAAGCCTTGATGAGGCTGCGGTCCGTTGCTTTGAGGTTCCCAACAAGAGAATCCGAAAGAGTTGCCGTCAGTGTGCTGTCTGGACCTTCTGCACTAAGGTCGCCCTTGGCAGAAGCCGCTGTGAGCGAAAGGGTGCCCGCACTTTTTGTAATCTCATTAGGTTTTCTGTCCCACTTGGCCGTCGCGTTTCCCGTATAGACATCTGAAACAACAGCCGTTACCGTACCAGCATCGGCCAAAAGGTCACCAGTCAGGGTCTTTGTCACCCCAGCCGTACCGATGGCGACCAGCGATCCTTTTCCTTCTGCCTTGGCTCCATTTTTTAAGGTAATCTCCTTGCCGTCGAGCTTCACTTGGGTATTTACGGTACTGCTGAACCATTCGCTGGACTGGACCTTTCCTGTTACGGAAAGGGACTCTGTTCGGCTGCTGCCAAGGACCAGTAAACCGCCGCTTGACGCTCTTACAGGAGACATAAAAGAATCCCATGGTTTTTCTTCCGTCTGGGATATGGTTACTCCATCCACGATGAGGGATGCCAGGCTTCCATAAGCATCTATCTTGCTATCTAAGGTCACGGCATCAGCGGTAATCGTTGTCTCAAGAAATTTCGGTGAAGATGGATGACTCCATACACGAATCGGGCCATGACTTTCTACAGAACTTGTCCCAGCGCCACCGATGGTGGCCGTTCCACTCCATTGATGATAATAATCGAGGTTTTTTGTACCAAGAACAATATGCTGGCCCTTGACTGTAAAATCTGACGCTCGGATTGCAATCCCGTCCCCCACATGAACGGATTCCGTTGCGTCACTGCCAATCGTTACGGAACTTCCATTTACTGCATAGATATATTCATGTCCTATCTCATTCGTCGTGCCGCTGTCGGTTGCTGCTTCATCCTTAAAAACAATCTGTTTTCCCAGCACAGTCAAGGAAGCGTGATTTAGCGTATTTGTTTTCTTAAGGGTAACGAGACGGGTCTCTTCCGTACCGAAGGTTGTCTCCCCCTCATTATATGTATTGACCGCATCCGTTGTAATCTGGGAACCCCGAAGCGTTGTAGCAGCTCCTGCTCCAACGGTGCGAAGCTCTCCGGAAACCTTGACAACATCCGTACTTTCCGAGCCGATTTGAACCGTGCCGCCTGCATAGGCCGTACCGGTGTCATTCGACGGGATGATCCCACCTTCCGTATTTCCGTTAAAGATTCCCTTTGGTACGGTAACGGCGATGTTTTTGCCGGAAAGGGTCAGGGACGCTTTTGAGCCACCAGCCGCGGACGATCCGTCAACTGCAATGGCAGCCCCATCATCCGAATTTTCTACAGCTATCGTAAGGGACTCTGTTTCATCACTGCCATAGCTATAGGACGCACCATCTTTGACCGCTATGCTTGTCGTTTCTTTGATTTCGATAGGATCAGCCGCATACGCAGTTCCTGATGATACGGTCAGCAAAATAGCAAAGGTCAGCAGTGCTCCCCTTTTTCCACTTCTTCCCTGCATCTTTCTTCCTCCTCTACAGCAACAGGTCAATTGGAAGATGTCAAATCTTCTTTTTTTTACCTCTTTCTGCTAGTTATCTATTCTTTGATTATAACATATGGAATCGCTTATGATAAATTTCTTTTGATCATAGTATATGTCAACAGGTTCTCAAAAGACCCCTATAAGATTGTGCCGCAGCCTCATTACAAACAAAAAATGGAGCTTACGTGGCCAATGGCTGCGCGGCTTTCCGTATCCCCATCAATTCCCCCGTTTCTCATTCCCACATATGGAACCATAAGAGATTTCTTGAGAGCACTCCTCAAGGCTTTTCGCAGCGCCGCGCTCTTCGGGACTTCTACGGGCGTAACCTTCCTGAAAAGCCGGCTTCCAGCTTACCATTTTGCAGGCCCGCAAGGACCCTAGCCATGGCTAAGCAGCCTTCTTTTCCCCAGCACCGGCCTTCTTTTTTCATCCCGTAGGCATACGGTCTGTAGTTACTCACGCGCGTCCCATAGCACCTCACCGATTTTTCCAGTCCCTTGCGCATAAAGTGAAGACTCAGCCTGTCCCAGTTTCTCGTTAAATCGCCGCGAAGGCGGCAGAAAGGTTCAGATGCCCTTATTCATCTCAAATTCGTTCTTGGCCCCCTTTATTATGTTGATGACAGAGACAATCGATTCCATGGGAGACCTTCCTTTGTTTCGATAAGCAGTGTCTGGACAACACGCTTTCAACAATCGCAGTCTCCCCTTTATTATGCAAATATGATCTGTACCTACCGAGAAACATGGTACGCTTAGTTCATTAAGAGTGCCCCCATGAAGGGCGCACAAAAGGACTCAAAGCAATGAAAAATGCTTTGAGTCCTCTTCTAAACAATCATATTTTATTTCGTAATCAGAAGCTGTAACGGACGCCAAGGAAGGTCGGCCGCGGGGCCTCCTTGCCCAGGGAGCCGCTACATTGCCGCCGCATGTCTTTTCAGCATCAATGTAGAGATACGTTGCTTTGTTAAGGTTCAAATTGGCGCCAATGCCCACTTCCCACCAGCCGCCGCCAATGTCATCACTAAACCGTTCCTTAGCTCCCTTATAGGTCATGTTCGTTATAGTGTCACCATCAAAGTCGTAAAGGTAAGAAGCTTTGGCATAGAGGTGACCAGCCTTGATGTCCCTACCTAAGACCATGCCCAGACGGCCAACTAAGCTGCCAGCACTGTCGCTATAGACTTTGACGCCGTTTTTGGTCAAGAAATCAGCTGCACTGACACGCCCATAGGTCAGTTCGGCCTGCGGTTCGATCCAGAGGCCGCCTTTTCCGTGGAACCGTTTACCATATTCAGCACTGACACTGAAGGCGTCGTTGTCGTAGCTGGCACTGCCGGCACCGTGGAAGGTTTCATAGTCCGTATCTATATGGGTATACTTGGCAATAAGGTCGATGAAACTTCCATCATCAGCAAGGTAGGACCCATAGATGGCAGCGCCGTCATGGTCGTTATCCGCCGTGCCGCGGTAGAAGGACGTCGTCCCGTCGGTCTTGCTGTAGGCAGCACCAACGGTCCAGTTGCTGCCGACTTTCGTATCCCAGCCCACTTGATAGTAGCTATACTGGTTCTTCATGCTTCTTACGCCGTATTTTATCTGGCCGCGGACCATACGAACCCAGAGACCTTGCTGGCCTTTGCTGTCACGCAGTTCACCCAAACGCTTATACATATCGTTGTTTTCCTGACGCCAGGTCATGAGGTTCATTGCAGCAAGCGAGGCAATGGCCACGTTCGTCTTATTCGGCGTATAAGTTAACTTTACCTTCCCATCCGTCGCGTTATGTTTGGAACTGTCGGCGCCGCTTTCGTCGGTCTTACCGGAATCAGTACCACTCGTGCCATCTTCGTGCTTTGTATCATCCGTCTTATGGGCATCCTTATCAGTCTTCGGATCAGTATCTGCCTTATCTCCCGAGCCCGTGTCTTTTGGCGGTTGTTCGTCGGTCTTACCGGGATCAGTTTTATCCGTTCCATCTTTGGGCTTTACGGCATCATCCGGCTTGGAAGCGTCTGTATCCGCCTTCGGATTGGCATCTGCCTTATCTCCTGAGCCCGTGTCTTTTGGCGGTTGTTCGTCGGTCTTACCGGAATCGGTTCCGTCTTTGGGTTTCACGGAATCGTCCGGCTTGGGAGCGTCTGTATCCGCCTTCGGATCGGCATCTGCCTTATCTCCTGAGCCCGTGTCTTTTGGCGGTTGTTCATCGGTCTTACCGGAATCGGTTCCGTCTTTGGGTTTCACGGCATCGTCCGGCTTGGAAGCGTCTGTATCACCCTTGGGGTTGATATCTTCCTTATCGCTTGCATCCTTTTCTTTTGGCGGTTGTGGCATCTGTACTTTGCCATCCACCACCTCAAGTTTATAGCTGCCAGCGAGGACACCTTCAGCAGTCGTCACGTGGTTAGCTACACTTATGCCTTTTTCATTTCGTGTAATATCAGCAAGCTTTTGGGCAACTGTATGATCCTTCTGGATGTCATCGGCCATCCCACCCGTTCCGTGAACGGTCAAGTCTGTTTCATCAGATTTTTTCTTGATGGTCATCGTATGATCCAAGGATTCCGTATTCACCGTAAGAGAAGTTCCATAAACGTTGTCAACAATGATTTTCTTTGCTCCGTCGCCAAGGTTAATGATGCCATCCGTGCTATGAACACGATTCACGAAGGAATCACCGGTTACGTTCCAATGAGCCCCTTTGCTGAGAGAAAGAGAAAAGCCACTGATTGGTCCGTAAAAAGGATTCCCACTGTCAGGAGCAGCAAGGTTCTCGACACCCTGGCCATCCTTCTGGTAGGCACATCCTGTCCAGGATGATTTGCTTCCTGAAAGATTCAGGTTGATATAAGAATTAACCAAACTCTTATCAACTTTGCCTTCAGTTGCCTTGTCCAGCGTTTCAAATTGAATATCACCATGAATTACCGTCGTATGGGCACCATCCACATTGATGTTGACTATCGAATTCTCGCGGACATCGATAGCCGTAGGGGCCGTAATCATCGTATCGCCCGTAATATCGATTTTTCCGTTGGCGAAGCCGTAAATAGCTGTATCAGCAGCCCCTGCAGCCGTAAGCTTGATGGTGTCAGCAACAAGAGCAATGGAAGCCACATCTTCCGGTACCGTTTCATATTGGGTGGTATGTTGAACATAAAGTGCCCCACATGCTTCCTTGTTTGACGTAATAGAAATCTCCTTAGCTTTCAGGGTAAGATGGGGAGCCTTATATTTCGAAGGGTTCGAGGTAATAGACCGAACGGCGTCCTTATTTACACTGGTTTCAATGGTCATTTTTTCCGTAGTATCACTGCCGACAGTAACATTGGCTCCATCATATGCCATGACGGCATCAGACTTGATGTTTCTTCCCGTCACTACGAGGTCAACGTGAACATCATTGCTTTTAGCACCAGCGTCATCACCATAAATGGCCCAATTACGGCCCTTAAATGTTGTAAATTCTACGTCACTGCCATCCTTACCCAATTTTACAACAGAAGTAGGATCAAGAAATTCATTGGCCTCTGTTTTCTTTCCATCAAGAGTACCCGGACCAACATAGGCTTTTGCCGCGCTGACAATCCTTGGCACAACTATAATTCCGCCCATCAATATCGCGCCCAAAACTGCTTTCTTTTTCCTATTCCCCATCTTGTAAATGACCTCCTCGAATATTTGCAAGCCGCATTCGTTCCTCATTCTTGATAAGAGTCAGATAATTTATTTTGTTATATAAAAAATAGTCTTTTGAAGTCCCAAAAGACATAAAGGAAGATGATCCTTGACCTCAAAAACTCGGTTAGTATATTGTCTGAAAAACACTTGGGTATATACCTCTTTGACGGGAAGATTTTACCTTTTTAATCGTAAAATTACAAGATTACTAGGTGTCATTTTTTACACTCTGTTGCATCTTACTTACGTTTCCTTAATAAAGTTGTTTTATTCTGAATAATCAGTCAGTTGTAAGATGACCGCTGTTACCCCTTTACGTTTTCTGCACGCTGCTTATCAATAAGCCATGTATCACGCGAATGGATTTCGAAATTATGAAAGTCCTCACCCCGTATTCCCTATGACCTAAAAAATGACCCCTATACCCCTTTACTATCGAAAAAGGACTCAAGGCGATTTTCTTCACTTGAGTCCTCGTAAGATTCGCCATCATTTTATGGCCACACAACAATCTATCATTTTCAATCCAGATCCGTCCGGAAACTCTAGCTCCTTTGCTTATCCGTCTAATCCAAGTCTCATAGCTAGACTCATAGTCAGCCTTATCTTAATCACTGTAAATCTTCCTAGAAACAATCCAAAAACTGTCCTTGGATGGATTTCTTCAATAAGACAAAGTAGAGGATGTAAGGTAACGATTTTCGGGGCCTATTAAGTGGCTAATTTGAAACGTATCCTAAGATATGCCAACGGATAATCGAGTAGGAAGGATTGCCAAATGAAAATCCCAATCTCTCACACCACCGTGCGTACCGTTTGGTACACGGATGGTTTCCTCGTTTTCATAAACGTGCGTTAATAGGCCCCCATGGTTATGTAACGAAGGGAGGCTATTTGTTTTACCTTGTGGTAACGCGGCATTCAAATTGTCTTGCGTCAAGAGTTACCCCAGCAGACTGCCCGCTCATAAGGTTGCAATGGTGTCGCTGTATTCGGCAATGGGTAGGCGTTCCCGCATATCCTTGCTGCTTGGCAGCTGCCTTTTGCGGGCAACCTTCTTCATGAAGTTTTCTGCTTTCAATTTCCTGTTTGACTTCCTTCATTGACTGACATCTCCTAGGATTCGGTCCGTCCTGTACTACGGCCTCGGCTGATTCCTCACGATAAATCTTGTTTGGGCCATGGCCGCCAACTTCACGGCTCCAGCCATGTCCGTGAGGCCTTCCCAGGTAAGAATCATATCCTTTTTTCTCCATTCACCTGCCGCATCTACCCTTTGGGATTCCGGGGCGTTATAGGAATTCAGTCTGTTTGGTGGCCTTCTCCATCCCAAATTGGCCTCATGCGATTTCTGTTCGTCAGGTCAGAGATTTGCCTGCACCTTCCTTCAGATTCCACCTCACGGTGTTGCCTTTGGTGTTCGGCTGTGACTTTCCCACGACAAGGGCAGTCTAGGAACTTTCACCTTTAAGAGTGCGCCCATGCTGGGCGCACAACCAAGCCGGTCATTGCAGCGCTGTTGCAATGACCGGCTTGTTCGTTTTCAGACCAACCCAGAATGGAAACTTCACATATTATTTTTCTGGTATCTTTGTAATAATGCATCAAACATAACAGCAAATGACCATTTTAGGTGTTCTTCCAGAAGAAGTTTTGCCCTTGCCAGATTTTTCATTGCGATGGCTTCCAAAATCTCAAGATGCTGCTTCGTGCTGGTTTCAAAGGTATCTGTAATCTGGTATGCCTGCAATTGCCTGACATTGATGCGTTCTGACAAGCTGGGCATTAACCGCCGAATATAATGGTTAGATGTATAATCGACAATCATGTTATGAAATTGGTTATCGAGTTCATACATCATTTCCGGAGATACCAGGCTCTTGTCTTTTTTATAGAGCGCCAATGCATTTTGAAAACTCTCACACGCTTGCTGAACCATTTTTTCACTCAAGTTATGAATCGTTGTTTCAAGCGCCAAGACTTCCAGAACAGTCCTCACGTTATAGATATCTCTCATATCCGCAATAGACAGTACATTAACAAGTGTTCCCCGGCCATTTAGGGTCGTAACAAAATTCTCACTTTCGAGCTTGCTAATTGCATTTTTGACCGGTGTTCTTGAAATCCGCAGTTCGTTGGCAATGGATTGCTCTGTAATGACATCCCCTTGATGAATCTTTCCACTGATAATCTGCTCCTTCAGATAGTTGTAAGCCTCTTCTGCAAGGGACAGTTTCTTGATTTTTCTTGCTTTATAGGGAGTGTTCATTATCGCCTCCAATTCCCACCGCTCAGGTGTCATCAATTCACTAGGTCACGAGGTCTCTTGCCAGCAAGCATATTTTCCAAGTTTTCCAAAGCTCGGTCCTTCAGTGCCTTGAAAGATTCAATGGAAATATATGATACATGCGGAGTTACATAGATATTAGGAACATGGAGGATGGGCTCATCCCCTGCAGGGGGTTCTGTTTTTATAACGTCGAGAATGGCCCCGCCAATTTTTTTACTTTTAACCGCATCTATCAAAGCATCTTCACTGACGACCTTTCCACGGGAAGTGTTGATAAGCCAAGCGGTATCTTTCATATAGGAAAGTGCTGCCGCATCGATCTTATCCGTGTTTTCATCACAGCCTTTTAGATGAACACTGATATAATCAGACCGCTTGAAAATATCTTCCCAAGAAACTTTTTCAACGCCAAGATTGGACATCGTTTTTTTGTCTACGAAGTCATCGAAAGCAATGACATGGATACCCAGTGCTTGAGCACGTTTGGCTACTGTCTTTCCAATGACACCCAATCCTACAATACCCAGCGTCTGGTTTTCAAGACGGTGTACCGGTGAAAGAGCCGCCATGGCCCCCCATTTCCCCGCCTTGACATCTTCTACAACCGTACGGCTGTAAAAAGCCAGCCCTTTGTTGACAAAATACATAGCTGCGACAACATAGTCCGCAAGATCCTCTGCACAGTACCCACTGATATTGGTTACAGAAATATTTTTAGTCCGTGCGGCAGCGACATCGATGCGATCATAACCGCCGCCATACACAGCAATGCCTTTGCAGTTTTCCAAGCGATCAATAGTACTTTTAGGAATGGACGCATACACTTGGGCAAGAATCCCGTCCGCGCGATAGCCAAATTCCTTCAGGTCCTTTTCATAATCATAAGTGGAATGACGAATTTCAACACCTGGATACTTTGCTTCAAGCACTTCTTTTTCTACATCATAGTCTTTCCATTCTTCGTCAATGATCCAAATCAGCATAACAAGTTACCCTCCTTATTTCAAGAAAATGGTCGTAACCGATGGAATATACGTAACCGCGCCGAGAACAAGAATCAGCGCACCAATCAGCATAATGAGTTCCTTTGACAAGGCCTCCATTTTGACCTTTGAAATGGCTGTTGCAACAAAAAGGTTGATGCCATAAGGCGGTGTGCAGAACCCAATGGCAAGATTCATGGTCAACATGATGCCAAAGGTAATGGGGCTCATGCCAAATTTCCTACAAATCGGCAACAGAATCGGCGTCAAAATGATGGTTGCAGGAATGTTGTCAATGAACATACCGACAAGGAGCAGGAGCAGGTTGATGAGAAGGAGAATGACGAATCCATTTTGGCTGATACTAGTAATGAACCCGGCAATCTTCATCGGAATCTGTTCCATGGTCAAGAGGGCGGCAAAGGCGGTCGACAGACCAACCATGAACGTCGTCGCCCCGTTGATAACAATGGCATCCTTGAGCGCCTTATAGGTGGAAGATCCATCCAGTTCCTTATAAACGAAACGCCCTACGACATAGGAATAAACAACAGATATAACGGCTGCTTCCGTCGGCGTAAATTTGCCGGAGTAGATACCGCCCAAAATGATAACAGGGGAAAGAATGGCCCAAATTGCATCCTTAAACGTGGCCCAAATGACACTGGCACTGGGTGGTTCCGTGCTGCCTCGATAGCCGCGTTTTTTCGAAACAATAAAGCACACAATCATAAGGGCGACGCCCATTAATATGCCTGGAAGGAAGCCTGCTGTAAAAAGACTGGTAATGGATGCGCCTGAAACCACACCATAAATGACAAAAGGAACAGAAGGAGGAATAATAACCCCGATGGTTCCTGCCGCTGCAGTCAGTGCAGCGGAAAAAGGCTTGCTATAACCATGCTCCACCATTTGAGGAATCATGAAAGCCCCCACTGCCGATACGGTTGCTACTGCAGAACCGGAAATTGCTGCAAAAAACATACAGACAATAATGGTGACCATACCAAGTCCACCCGTAATATGCCCAATGAAGCATTCAAAAAAATTGACCAAGCGTTTTGCAATCCCGCCGCCGCTCATTAGGTTACCAGCGAGCATAAAAAAGGGGATGGCCAAAAGAGGAAACGAGTCCACACCAGCAATGCTGTTTTGAGCAATCATAAGTGTCGGCATGGATGTAAAATGCAGCATAGTAACGAGGGTTACCATACCAATCGCGTACCCAATCGGGACACTGAGCATGAGCAATAAAATAAAGAGCCCAAACAAAAATACAGCTTCCATGATTATCCCTCCCGCCCATTATTTTGGGACACGCAGCGAGTATACAAGCTGTATACTAAGCGCAGGCTTAAAAAGAAGGATGCCACAGGCAGCGCTGCATATACATAAACAAGAGGTGCCCGCATCCCAGAAGAAAGGGTATTTCGGGAAACCATGGACTGACAGAGGTCGGCGCCCTTTACTACTAGAAAAATGTTAAAAGCAAGCCACGTAGCCTCTACAAGAATTCTGAGCATATTTTTTGCTTTTTCACCAGGAAGCCAATTATAGATCATCTCCACTTTGATATGTTCTCCGTAAGCAAAGGCAAGGTCAGCCCCAAGCCAAATCTGCCAAATGAAGATATAGCGGGATAATTCCTCAGACCAAGACAGGGAGGAATTAAAGGCACCTCGCATAATGATTTGGAGAAAGATCAATAAAGTGTTGAATATCAGGCTTCCAATAAGGACCTTTTCTTCAATATAGGTCCATTTATTGAGTACGGCCTTCATAGCAGTCCTCCTTCTAATAGAGGGACTATGAAGCAAACGCCTCAATAGCCCCTATTCCCTACTTATTGATTATATTTTTCACACAGGTCAAAGAGCGCCTTACCAAACTTAGCTTCATACTTGTCATACATAGGCTGCAGGGCCTTTCTCATAGCAGATTTCTGATCAGCTGTCAGTATGTTGGTCTGCAGCTTGCCAATCGTTTCCAAATCTTTGATGGCCTTTTCGTTATCTGCAAGTTCCATCTTGCGCTGTTCATCTACATATGCTTTTGCTTCTTCCTGCAGAATCTTCTGGTTGTCGGCAGAAAGGGATTTGAACTTCGCATCGTTAATGAGGAACGCCAAGAAATTATGAACATGTTCATCAATAGTGGAGTACTTCTGAACTTCATAGAACTTATTGGCAAAAGTCAGGGATGGTGGATTTTCCTGAGCTTCTACCGTACCTTGCTGAAGTCCTGTGTAAAGTTCCGTAAAGCTCATCGGAGTCGGATTAGCACCCAGCGTTTTATAAAAATCGATGAAGATTGGACTTTCCATGACGCGCATCTTAAGTCCCTTCAAATCTTCTGGCGTTACGATTGGTTTCACCTTGCTCGTTGTACTCCGAGGGCCATTATAGGAATACCCTAGAATATCGATTCCCTTGGAGGCAATCTTCCCGTTAAGTTCCTTCCCTACATCACCATCGAGCGCCTTAAATGCGGCTTCGCTGGATTTAAATAGGTAAGGCATGTCAAGGACACCGAATTCGTCATTATAGGTTGTCAGAACAGACGTGGAAGGCAAGGCCATATCGAGCGATCCCGTTGCAACCGCTTCGGAAAGCTGAACATCGCCGCCTAGCGCACCATTTGGATAAATTTCAATCTTGAGACTGCCTTTGGACCGTTCTTCTACTTTCTTTTTGAAGTTGAGGAGTGCTTTATGGGTAGACCGGTCTTCCGGTTCTACATGACCAATTTTTAAAACTGTTTCAGAAGCCTTGCCGGCCTCTTTCTTTTCCCCGCCACATCCGGCCAATAAACCAATACTTACCAACAAAGATAGGGACAAACAAACCAGTTTGCTTCTTTTCATAGGAACGCCTCCTTAACAAATACTCATAGAATCGGTCAATCCATAATGGTCACAGTTTCATGATCAGCATCAATAATGACAGTGTCTCCCTCCTTCACGGTTTGATAAAATTCGGGCTCAACTTGAGAAACCATGGGAATCTCAAAGAGAATCGCACTGGTTACGAGCACAGTTTCTGGATGTTCAACAATCATGCCTTTGGGCTGGGAATTTTCCTTCATCAGCTGGAAAAGACCGTCAGCCTGTACAACAGAACTGCCTTTCCCGCTTGGAAAAATCATAATTTTACCAGAAATACTCTTGTGCTCCAAGCTATGTCCTTCTTCAATCACAACACCCGTTTTGGGGTCAATCAGATAGAACATGACATCATCTGTGGAAATGATAGCTGGCCCTTCGCTGCGGCCATCCGAGATTTTATGGCATTTAAAAGATTTCATGTTATTTGACCTCCCCTGCTACGGCCGATTCGATACAAGTATCGAGGTCGCGAATGACAAAGCGGATTCCCCTGCGCTGCGGATAATACGCACATTTCGGGGATTCCGTAATTCCGATTTTACCCTTCAGGAAGTGCCAGCACGGCTGATCCGGGCATGTATCAGGAATAACATGGGCACCAAGAGCCTCCAGTTCATCATAGATTCCCGTACGTTTGGTCATCTCGCATACATGTTCACCCGAAAGGATATACATCGGGACAGCAAGTTTTCGACCATTAAGCTGTTTCAGGATGTGATCACATTCATGGAAAGAAAAATGCGGACAGCCAAACATGGCAAAATCAATCGGCTGATGACCAGGAAGAGAAATGCTTTCAAGAACCTCCGCCAAATCATCATTGGTAATCGTCACGACCCGTTCAGGCTCCTTCCCTCCAAAGGCAGTCTTGATATCAGGAGCTTCCGGCGTAAATCCTGGAATATGATACATATCATAGGAACCAGATGTATTGAGTTCAGCCCCTAAGTTGCGGAGCGCTTCCTTGGTAATATTCTTTGGCAGTCCGGCAAAAACCGGAATCCCATGACCAATCTTCTTCCCGCACATACCAAGGATATGGTAGTCTGCATCGCATTTAATATCCGCCTCGACCTGTACGAGGATATTGCCATGACGGTTTTCATCAAGAAGAAGGCCATATTCAGGAACATACCCCGTAATTGAAGCAAAGAGTGCCGAATTTGCACCTTCCCTGTTGGAACGAGCCCCCCAAATCGAATTCACATAGGGTGTAGCACTAGATTCCGAGAAGGCACATATTTCGCCAAACAAAGGAACATTCGTATCCATATAAGGTGTGCAATTATAGCTAAGTTCAGCACCCAATGCACGATATGCCCTATCTGTGCGTTCCATCTCCTCGTAGTCCTTATTCGTTACAACCCCCATCTTCTTAAAATAGCTTAGGCAAAAGCCGGGGTTGACCGTCGGACGAACGCGGCACTTAGCACCTAATCCAGCAAGCTTTTCTGCAAGCCAGCGATCTGCGTCCTGATTACTTAGCGCTACGTGGGCTCTAGTAATAGGGACCATTCGTTCCGCACCAAAAGATTCGCCAATCGCAACCTGGACTTTCATGGCAAGTTTTGCGCCCTCACCAAATTTACCATCCAATAGGTCTTGCTGGTCCTGTGTTAATTTCATCAACTTTCCCTCCCTCTTAAGCTGTATACAGGTCGAATGCATCTTTGATGCACCCAGTATACTCGAGGACAAAAGAGGCAAGCAAATTTTTGAACGTTTAGCACATGCGATCGGCTTATCTTTTGGTTTTTTATTACTTTAGTGTAACATATGCAATGGTCAGGAACACATTTTCCTATTTTTGATTGTTCGCTTTTATCTAAGTCATTAAATTTACTCTCTATTATATAACGATCAGCTTAGGATTTATTTATTTTATGACTATATGTTTTAAAATTATTCATCAAACTGATTTAGTTATTTAAAAATAAGAAACTGAATTCAGTGATACAGTATACAAAATCCATTAAAATCGCCATTTTTGGTTGTTTAAGCCCAGAAATCAGAACTAACACCATTATTTTTGTTTCTTTTTCCGCTGATCATTGCCCTATAGCGAAAAATAATCCTGCCGCAATTCAGATGAAATGCGGCAGGATTATTATCTGTCTATTTTTATTTTAATATCTTATGAAATGTTCCATTTTATTATTTTTGTCTAAATTTATCCCATTAAAGCTTTTTAAGCTCATTTTTCAAGGTAAGTTCAAGTGTTTTCAGTTTTTTACTGCCAATAATATCGTTCAATCCATATCGAACATTTTTCACATAAATAAGATTTCCTTTTTTCGTTTCCTTCAACTGATAACCCCTCTACCGACCATTCGCGCTGAGATAGAAAATCGCTCTTATCTTGTTTACCGATTTGGAGTCAAAACTTCTTTCATCACATCAGCAAGAGCCAAGGCGGCCTTAGAATGATAGCCACCTTTTGGCATGGCAATCGAAAGCTCAACAGAAGTTCCATCTTTTCCTAATGAGATAAATTCAGCGCCCTGGAAATATCTCCGAGAGCTGTAATAGGTAAAGGCAAGGCCAATTCCCCCGGATCCCATTGAAGCCGCAAACAAAGCAGACAGATTTTCATTATGGACAATCGGGGAAATATGATGGCGGGCAAATATTTCACGTGCTTTTTTCCCGAGGATGGTATCATAGCCGCTTAAGATAAATTCATATTGCGAAATCTCATGGATATCAATGAACCAAGGCGGCGTCTCTTGAAGGTTATGCCGAGTCCCTTTCCTGACTTTCTTCATAATGGGATGATGGGGATGCGCAATCAAACAGACTTCATCGTCCATAAGAAACGCTGAGTCAAGATTTTTCGCTGCTTTCCCAAGAACAAGCAGAGCCAGATCGAGGTCGCCGCGCTGCAGCATATACTCTAGGTCCACAGAATCTCCCTCAACAATATTGACATGCACTCCGGGGTATTTGTTGGCAAAAGCAGTAATCACGGGTGGCAGCAGATAAGATCCTCTAAAGGTGCTCACACCAAGGATGACTTGTCCACTATGAAGTTCACTGATATCCTGCATAGCATCTTGGACTTGATGATATGCATTGATCGTTCGATAAGCAAATTCAAGGTAGAGCTTTCCCGCTTCCGTTAATCTGACTCCCTGATGACGCCTTACAAATAAGGGATATCCCAGAGACGTCTCCAAGGTCGTCAAATATTGGGATAGACTGGATTGGGCCATATAAAGCCGTTCTGCGGCTTTTGAAATGCTCTTTTCTTCAGCGATGGCGATGATATATGAAAGTGTACGGGTATCCATCAATAAGCCTCCAATACGAATGATTTTTACGTTTTTCTTAGGCAGTATCTTTCCGTTCCGCTATTTAATTCATCGGTTTTTCCTATACATATTATAACAAATTATCTGATTCTTATATATTTTCCTTTTTCTTATAATGAATTCATGAAATCGTCGAATCATTCAAAAAAGGGGGATAATCCATGAGTCGTGTTTCTTTAAAAGGTATCTGTGATATGCATGTCCACACCAATCCAGATCTGCGTCATCGGGCCTATTCAGATTTGGAGCTTGCTGACGCGGCCGTCCGTGTTGGGGCGCGGGCCATCGTCATCAAGAGTCATCTTGGGTTCACGGTCAATCGTGCGGCAATTGCTACTGAGTATGTACAGAAACGGTATGGGGACAAGACCAATTTCACCATGTTCGGCGGCGTTGTCATGAACAAAATTATCGGTGGCATTAACCCTGAAGCGGTCGAAAAGGGACTCAAACTGGGGGCAAAAGTGATTTGGCTGCCGACCCAATCTGCCCGGAGGCATCTGGAAAAATTGGGGCAAGATCCCAATCAAGGTATTACACTGGTTGAAAATGGCAAGGTTGTACCCAAACTAAAGGACATTTTTCAGCTCGTCAAGGATCATGATGCCGTTCTAGCAACAGCCCATGTTTCACCGGAAGAAGCCTTTGTTGTCGTCGAAGCAGCCAGAAATGCAGGGGTAAAGAAAATCGTCATCACTCATCCAGAATGGTGGGTCTGTGACTATACGATTGAAGACCAGATTCGCCTAGTCAAAGACTATGATGTCATTCTGGAACGCTGCTATGCTCAAAATATGGGGAAAGGTCAGCCTTACCACCTAAATCTCAAGGACAATGCAACCCTCATCAAAGAAATCGGCTATCGCAACATCATGGTGGCCACTGATGGCGGACAGGTTGAAAATCCAGATTGGGAAACAGAAATCTACGAATACATGCACTATCTTGTGGAAGCGGGAATTCCTGAAGAACAAGTCTATTACATGACAAAGACCATTCCTTACCGTCTGCTCGGCATTGATGATGAACCAGAAGGTGCCGTAAAAGACTGATTGACTTGTGAAAGGAGCCTGATCAACATGTTAAGCGCCATTATCATTGCGGCCATTGCCGTTGCTATTTTTCTCGGTTATAAGACCAAACTGAACACCGGTCTCTTTTGTATTGTTTTTGCCTACATCATTGGATGTCTGATCATGGGACTCAAACCAAAACAAGTCATTTCTTTTTGGCCTGTGAGCACAATGTTTGTCATCCTTTCCGTATCCCTCTTCTATAATGTCGCCGCAATCAACGGGACGCTGGAAAAGATGTCAGGATCCCTGCTTTATTCCTGCCGAAAATTTCCAGGTATGCTTCCCTTTGCTCTATTTGCCGTAGCCGTCATCCTTTCCATTATGGGAGCAACGTATTTCACCGTCCTAGCCTTCCTGGCTCCCATTACGATGGTCATCTGCGATGAATCCAAAATGGATAAGCTGACAGGCGCTATTGCCATTAACGCGGGGGCCCTTTGCGGTGGTGATTTCCCGACCTCAAATCTAGGCGTCATTTTCCGCGGTCTTGCTGACACAGCCTATGAAGCCAACAAGAATTTAGCAGCCCTCGATACCTTTGCCATGGAAATGGAGATTTTTCTCTTTTCCCTCGTCTTTTCCGTATTACTGATCACCATCTTTAAATTTGGGGTTAAAGCCAATCGAAATATCGGGGAAGGGGTAGTCTTTAAGAAACCTGAAGCATTTACGGGAAAACAAAAGACAACCTTGACCTTGATGATTGTCATGATGATTGTTGTTCTTGCCTTCCCCTTGCTTAAGATTTTTATGCCATCTCAGCCCTTCATCAAGTACATGGCGGGAAAAATTGATGTTGGCCTAGTTGCCATCATCTTTGCTGTCATTGCCCTGCTTCTTGATTTGGCCCCACAGAAAGAGGCCATTGCCAAAATACCTTGGAACACTATTGTCATGATTGCAGGCGCCGGCATGCTGATTGCCGTTGCCGTCAAAGCAGGAACCATCACCATGCTGAGCAACTGGGTCGGAAGCAACGTGCCAAAGCCCTTGATTCCAATCGCCTTTTCCATCATCGGGGCCATCATGAGCTTCTTCAGCTCGACCACAGGTGTTGTAACGCCAGCACTCTTCCCGCTCATTCCTGGTCTTGCCAGCTCTACGGGAATTGCCGCACCGGTTCTTTTCGCCTGCACGGTACTCGGTGCACAGTCCAGTGCCATTAGTCCCTTCTCCTCTGGCGGATCCCTGATTCTTGGTTCCAGCCCGAAAGAAGAAGACCGTAATGAGCTCTTTAACCGGCTGCTTCTTATAGCTGTACCGACAAGCGTCATTTGCTGTGCCCTGTTCAACTTCGTTGTTGCCTTTATCTTTTAAAAGACGCAGGGGATATTGCCTCACGCAATATCCCTATTTTTCTGTTCCCAATACAAGTCCTACCTCAGCGAACCACCAGAAGCCTCTTTCTTGTGCTCTATTTTTATTATAAAATGGTTGTAATATTCCGACTCTGAATCATGAGCCTTTTCTTTACAAGGAGGACACCATGGATTTACATGAGCTCCAATACATTATTACCGTTGCCGAGTGCCAAAGTGTAACTAAAGCCGCTAGAAAGCTTTATATATCTCAGCCATCCCTGAGTTACGCCATCTCTCAGGTAGAAAAAGCGGCAGGGATGAAGCTTTTTGACCGGAATCACCAGCCAATTACACTCACTGAGGCTGGTCGTCTTTATGTAAAGATGGCCCGCAATATCCTTCGGGAACAGGGAGAACTTGCAAGCCGTCTGGCAGATCTGAAAAACAGTGGTTCAGGGCAGATTCATATGGGAATTCCGGCTGAAAGAGCGGGTTATATGCTTCCCTACGTACTTCCAACTTTCCGTAAGGAATATCCTGATTCCGAATTCATCATCAAAGAAGCGGGAACGGAAGACCTCATGGAGATGCTTCTTGCCGATAAAGTCAATTTTATTATCTGCCCTTGGAACGATGAGGTGCCTGTAACTGTCGTCAAGGATCTCATCTATGATGAACCAATGCAGCTCATTGCGACGAAAGATGGTTTTCAGGATGATATGTTTTATGACAAAGAAAAGCGGATCTTGAGCCTAAAGAAAATTGCCGCTTTTCCGTTCATCGGCATCAAAAAACGACACTCTGTTACGCGAGAAGTTCAAAAGATCTTTGAAAAGTCTCAGATTGAACCTCATATAATCCTCAAACTAGAAAGCAGTACAGCTGCCGCCCAACTTGCTGCAGCTGGCCTAGGTTACACAATTGTTCCCGGAAGGTGTGCCCGAAGCTTAGGGCCCGACTATAAAGCGTATTGCTATCGGTATGACCATTATCCCCTTAGTCTACGTGTCTGCGTTCTTTATAAGGACAATACGTATCTCAATAAAGCGGAACGCTATCTAATTAATCTTCTTAAAAACCAGTTTAAAGACATGTTTGACTGATAGAAAAAACCAGGTGAATATTCTGGCATCATGCCTGCGTTCACCTGGTTTTAAGTTATATCCAAAAAGATTCAATCAGCTATTTTTCTTTTGACGATTGAAATTGATGAGGCATCCATCTTTAATAATTTTCTTTTCTTCCTCCGTCAGCGCATTTATATAGAGCATAATTGGGAGCATGTTCCCACCTTTAACAATGTAGGCCGGGATGTTCTGAAGGTCCGTCTCAAGCGTCTTACGAATATTCGGCACAAAGATGTAATCGTCCACCTCAAAATCAGTCGTTTTCCCTTTAAACTGGAATGGTAGCATACCCCAGTTAATCACGTTGCTGCGATATCGTTTAGTTGCATATTCCTGTGAGATGTTGGCTAGACCGCCAATAACGCGCTGGCAGCTTGCAGCCTGTTCACGAGCACTGCCATCCCCAGGCTTATTGGCATAAATCACGGATCCAATTTCTGTATTCTGAAGGGAGACATGGGACCACTCATCATACTTATGAAGTGTATCCAAAACAACTGCTAAATCAGCATCTTCTTTTACTGGGTCAAGACCCTTTTCACGAGCAATCTCGAGTTCTTTTACCATTTTTGTACGGCCTACATATCCAGGATCCCGGCGACTTAAGGTAAATTCAGCAAGGCCAAGGGGGTTGGAGCGGAAAGAAGACGTTTCACCGGAAGGAATGAGTTCATCCGTTGTCGTAACCGGATCCTCAATCTTGGAACAAACCTTCAAGAGGATATTTTCTTCCAGCTGCGGAAGTTCTGGCCAATCCTTGATGTTTGGCCCGTAGAAAAGATTTTCATCAGGATTTGCTTTCCCAAAGCCATAATAAACGCGAGCTTTGTATGGGGCTTCATTGAAATGATAAGCGGGTACTTCGTCAAAAAGATCTGCGTAAGCTTCTGCCGACGTAAGTGCGCCGCCATTTGCAGCCGTTGCCGCAATGCTTCTTGCATCCATAAGTGCTACAGCAGACATCTGCCCCTTTCCTGGCTTGCTACCCTCGCGGTTCGGAAAGTTTCTCGTTGTATGACGAATGGAAAAGCCATTGTGATTCGGCGTATCACCAGCACCAAAGCAAGGACCACAGAAAGCCGTCTTGATGACAGCTCCCGCCGTCATCAGGTCCGTTAGAATACCCTTTTTAGCAAGATCCATATAAACGGGTATAGACGAAGGATAGATATTGAGGCTGAAATCCCCTGCGCCGGTAATTTTCCCTCTCAGGACGTTGTTAGCTCGTACAACATTGGAATAGTTACCACCGGCACATCCACCAATGACACCTTGCTGGACGTGGAGCTTTCCGGCCTTAATCTTATCGACCAATGAGTACTCCGCCCGACCTTGACTAATCTTAGCAGCCTCTTTTTCGGTCTCCCGCAGGATATCCGCTAAATTCGCATTCAGTTCATCGATTTCATAGGCATTGGACGGATGGAAAGGCAACGCAATCATAGGTTTGACTGTGCTGAGATTGATGGATACGCAACCATCATAATAAGCCACATCGGCCGGATTCAGTTCCTTATAATCACTCTCGCGGCCGTGCTCCTTGAGGAAGGCCTTCGTGTCACTGTCCGTCCGCCAAATTGAAGAAAGACATGTCGTTTCCGTAGTCATGACATCAACAGAATTTCGGTAGTCCGTAGACATTGACGATACACCCGGTCCTACAAATTCCATGATCTTATTTTTCACATAGCCATTTTGGAATACAGCTCTGCAAATTGCCAAGGCAATATCGTGAGGACCGACCCAAGGCTCTGGTTTTCCGGTGAGATAGACAGCAACAACCTGAGGATAGGGATTGTCCCACGTATCCCCTAGAATCTGTTTGTCGAGTTCCCCACCACCTTCGCCAACAGCTATGGTACCTAGGGCACCATAGCGAGTATGGCTGTCGCTGCCAAGAATCATCTTGCCGCACTCAGCAAGCATTTCGCGGGCAAACTGATGGATAACTGCCTGATGTGGCGGAACATAGACACCGCCGTATTTTTTCGCACAGGTAAGACCAAACATATGGTCATCCTCATTAATAGTACCGCCAACTGCACAGAGGGAGTTGTGACAGTTGGTCAGAACATACGGTACCGGAAAACGCTCCAGTCCGGAAGCACGTGCAGTCTGGATAATTCCTACAAAAGTGATATCATGGGATGTCAGTTTATCAAATTTAATCTGAAGCTTGTCCATATTACCGGAAGTATTATGGGCTTTTAAAATAGAATAGGCAATGGTATTTCTTGCTGCATCTTCTCTGGAAACAGGAACCTGGGCTTAAGCGGCCGGAAGGATTTCCTACAGACCAT
>OGQW01000901.1_pt1 | contig 20130 bp, 20 predicted proteins | sample 1553301 | NCBI WGS metagenome assembly OGQW01 (sample SAMEA2579974, study PRJEB22360) | human gut metagenome
CACCATGCATCCATATTTTATAGCTTATAAAGAAAAATACAATTCCGATAAGAGGCGAAAGCCACGATAATATTGGCACTTCCTGTGGATGCAGTATCACAAGACTTGGATAATACGCAATAAATGCTATTGGCATAACAAACGTGAAAACAAATCTAAATACAGGACTAAAAATAGTTACAGGGTATTTCGCATAATCCTTGAAACGGAACACAAGATCAAGAATATAAAACGAGTTCTGTATCCAGAAACAAGCTGCAGCCGCTGCATTTTGCAGTGCAATCATAACAAGCGATGCCGTAATCAAAAATACGAATATCTTAAGGAACATCATTGGGGTAAATACAATCCCAATCTTTATCCACGAATAAACAAGCATGACTATTCCGAATATAAACTGTCCGAGTCCCTTTATATCAAACACTTCAGACTGATAATAAAAGAACAGATTAATTGGACGGAAACAATACTTAATAAAATCGCCAGAATAAACATATTGTCGCAAACTCCAGTTGTTATCAAAAAAGCATTGTACAGGAGTGAGCGAAATCAATGAAAATCCATATAAAAACAGCATTTCGTAATAGCTCCATCCGTTTATTGATGGGAAATTACGAAACAAAATCCAAAAGCTCACAAACCCTGAAATATTTGTAAAAATCATTCCCAAAGTTGAGATAATGAAATCTGCTCGGTAGCTCATTTTACTTTTAAGATCCTGTGCAAGTATCTTACCGTATATCCGAAAATAAAAGACTAAATTTTTTCGTTTCATAACTTAGCCTCCATTCACAGTGATATGTCGCAATGATGATTTCCAGAACAACTTGCTTATAATCATCATCACGCTACACCACAAAAACTGTGTGCCGAAAGTAATCAGTAATATCTTAGGCTGAGGATTACTGTTAAGAAGAATGGAAAGTGGAGCATCATATATTGACTGAAATGGAAGAAAATACACAACCTTTTTCAGCGCTTCAGGGAAAAAGGCAAGAGGAATTGTCGCACCTGAAAACAGAAGTACGATTATCTGCTTCATAATATTAATTCCCCATATTGATTCAGTATAAAGGCATATTGTTCCAACAATAAAATCAATACTGTAATTGATAGAAACAGCCATTACTACAGATAAAACAAAATAAATCAAATTCAGTCCGATATGGATTGCTCCATGTGTAACGATAGTCACCACAATAAATGTTGGCAGAAACGTCAAAATAAACTGCGTTATGAACGAGCCTGAATATGACCAAAACATATATTTTCTATACTCAATCGGTTTTAACAAATCAAGTACTATCCTTCCAGATTGAATACTTCGCCCGATCTCCCAGACAATATACATCTCCATAAAATTAAAAAGTGCTGTAGCAAGGACAAGATAAAGCAAGGTATCGTTAAATGTCATACCATTCACAACATCTGTGCCTGCAGAAGCGTAAATCGCTTTCCATAAGAAGTACACAACTATCAGGTACAGAAGATTTCCTATGATCATCACAACAAATGATAATCTAAATTGTAATGCTTCAATTATTCCTGCACGGGTGAGAGTGAGGTATTTTTTCAGACTCATTTCACACCCTCCTCGTAAATCTTTTTTATAACCTCCTCGGTAGAAATCTCTTCAAGCTGCATATCACGAATATCAAGTGTTTTTTGCAGTGAAGCAAGCACATCGATTACTTTTACTTTTTCCTCATCAACAAGAATAGATATCCATTCTTCATCAGCTGAAACGGAGAAATCAGGAACTTTTCTTTGAATAGTCTTAGATTGTAATTTAAGATCACCATCCATACGTATTTTTAATGTACGATATGAACCGAAAAAATTCTTCAAATGTTCAATATCATTATTATATAGCATTTTTCCTTTATCGATAATAACTATACGCTGACAAAGAGCGTCAACATCACCCATATCATGAGTAGTAAGAATAACTGTAGTTTTCTTTTCTTTATTGAGTGCATGAATAAGAGTTCGTATCTTTGCCTTCATGGAAACATCAAGTCCAATAGTAGGTTCGTCAAGAAATACTATTTTCGGATTATATAAAAAGGCTGCTAAAATATCACTTAAAGTACGCTGACCGAGGGACATTTGCCGGACAGGTTTATGCAACAGTTGATCAATATCCACAAGTGAATGATACAATTCAAGCATACCATTATAGTCTGCATCAGATATCTGATATATATCTTTCAATATCTTAAATGATTCAACAAGAGGCAACGCCCACCACAACTGGGAACGCTGACCAAATACAACGCCTATTTCTTGTGCATTTTTTGTCCTGTTCACATAAGGTACATTTCCACCAACTAATATCTCTCCTGAGGTTGGCTCAAGAACACCGGTCATCATCTTTATTGTGGTCGATTTTCCTGCACCGTTTGGACCAAGATAACCAACAATCTCACTCTGCTCGATACTCATAGAAATGTTATCAACAGCTTTTACGATCTTGTAATCACGTGAAAACAAATCCTTCAGGCTTCCTTTCAAACCCTCACGACGATTCAGGACTTTAAATTCTTTTGTAATGTTTTTAATCTCAATAATTGCTGACATATAACTCCTTTCTTACTGAAAAATTGCTTTCTATCTTATAATATAAAAAAATTACAGAATAATGATCGTTTTTCATGATAATTTTATTATGACAATCATTATGCTTAGAATTATTAATCATATGTTAATAAGAACTAACGCCATATAGTTACTTTAAAGTAACTATATATTTATTTAATATAAATTTCAGATGGCAACGCAATTTAGATGTTCTAAGTCCATCTAATCCCATATCTTCTTCAAAATTGATATATTTATAATCCAAAACTTCTTTTTTGCAAAGTCAACTTTGATTCCAACATAAGCTCCATGAAATTGCGTATTTGCTTTTTCAATGTGAATAAAAAAGTTTCTGAATTAAGCGGCTCACCTATTGAAGGTGCAACTATCTGATTGTCACTGCGAAACATACCACCTTTTAATCTAACTTATACAATCATCAAAATCTTTCTCTGTAATCGTTGAGTAGACTGCACCTAACTTACGAAATCTGTTAATGATTTCTTTTTCCTCTGTTTTTATTTCCTTTTAATGATATGTAGTCTTCTGTTTTGTAAATATAATCAGAATCATCACGATCAAGAAAATAATCAAATTGTTCAGGAAAAAGTTCAGAAAGCTTATCTATACCATCATCTGTGACACCAAGCAGGATAAGAGGATAATTGAGTTTTTTCATCAATTCATTTATTACTTCTTTATAATCTCCTTTACCAGTCGGATGCGGAATATTATCTTCCGTTTCAAAAGCTCCATAAATATGTTGTGAATATTTTATAAAAGATAATCAACTTTTTCATTAAGCTCAGCTACTATAAAGTTTCAGAACCATTATTAATAGTCTTTATTGAACTTAGCTCCTAACATCTCAAGAATAATATTAACTATCATATTTCCTGTTATATTTGAAGGATCTAATTGCGGCGCATATTCAACGATATCAAATCCTATAACGTTATATTCCTTAAAAACCTTAGTTATCATCGTTCTGAAATATTCATAGTATATTCCATTAGGTTCAGGATGATGTGTTCCCGGAGCAACAGTAGGATCAAAGAAATCAATATCAATTGTCAAATATACATTATCGCCTTCATTAAGATTTTTTTTGATCGCATCATAATTCAAGTCTTCTTTAAGTATAATGACATTTCCTTTTTCAACTGATTCACGAAGGCCACCACCTGTGTTGAGATTACCACGCAAGCCACAGTGAACGATTTTTTTCACATTTGGAAGCATATTGATTCTTTTCATGACTGAACCGTGCAGACATTCTTCAAACTCACCAAGATAATCTCCATGTGCATCAAACTGAAGAACAATATATTCTTTATCTACAGCATAATGTTTTAAAACATAATATGTTGCTCCATGATCGCTTCCAACAAATACAGGAAAGTTTGGGTTACCGATACAGCAATTTTCATCAGTTAGATCAATATTACCATAATCATTCACTTTCAGATTGCCAAGATAATAACCTCTTTTAGGATTGTATATCCTCAGCGGAAAATGGCTTCCATCATCATTGGAATATGCCTGTGAGATCTCTCTAACCCTATCAGGAGCATTCTCAACACCATCAATGTACTCTGTGGTAATAAAATTCATTCCATAGAATGTTGCGTCATACTCTACATTATTTTTATTATAGGCAACATTAACAAAAGCATCAACCATATATTATATCTCCCTTTGAATTCAAAGAAAACTCAAATGGCAATTCATGACTAAGGAACAAAAGTCCTGCTGCAGAATAGCAATATGCTCCAGCTTGTGTAATAACTACATAGTCACCAATTTCAGCTTTTTCAACATACTCATCCCATGATAATCTATCTTCGTCCATACAAAGTGGCCCATCGATATTAACAACTTCCTTTTCAACACCAATCTGAAGATTACAGAAATGCTCCTCGTTATTATTAAGAATAAAAACAGGAGATTTTCTGTGTGTAGCAACAGGAAGTCTGATATGATGGAATCCACCTGCTGTTATTATGTGCTTCATTCCTTTTATTTCTTTAATATCTATGATTCTTGTAGAGTAGAATCCACATTCTCCAACAAGGTATGTACCAAGCTCAAGAATGAATTCCTTAGAATGGAACCCATATTTATCTACGAGCTTTTTCATTTCTGAAAAATAACTCTCAATATCGAATTGCTTATGCTCACGACTATAATCGATTCCTATCCCTCCGCCAAAATCAATAATACTTATTGGCATTCCATTTTTTTCGAGTTTTGAAGTAAGATCAAAAACATAATCTATGTATTTTATCAAAAGTTCATAATCCATAATACCACTTGCAGAAAAAACATGAATTCCGCAAATATTGATATTTTTATATTCCTTTATCACATTATATATAGCCGATACATCATCCTCATCTATTCCCATTTTGGTCGATATACCAGCCATATGCTCCTCAGCACCGTCAATATGATAATTTGTATTGACTCTGATAAGTATATCTACTTTTCTGCCTAATTCTTCAGCTATTTTGTTGATTCTAAAAGCTTCTATGGCAGACTCGCAGTTAATAGTTTTAATTCCGTTTGCTATTGAAGTCATCAATTCTTTTTCAGTTTTTCCTGGGCCCGTAAAAATAATATTGTCATGCTTGAAGTACTTCAAAGCTTCCATCAGCTCGCCGTATGATGCAATCTCCACACCTTTGATATCTGCATTTGCCGACATATGCTTCAATACAGTTTTATTAGGGTTTGCTTTCATAGCATAATACAAATTCAGGTTTGAAGGCGCATTTCGGGCTATATTATTGATCTTTTCCGAAATATCATTCAAATTATATAAATAAAAGGTTGGATTTTCATTAACAACTTCTATATTGTATATTATGTCTAATGCTTCTTTAATTTGATTATTTATCATATCGAATCCTTTCGTAAATTTTATTTTTTTAAAAGAAGATCATTTTATCATTTGAAAGTTATTCAATTCATAAAAAGTCGTTCGATCTGTTTCAAACTATCAAAAACAACTTCAGGTTCTTTAGAAACGGTTATCCTGAACCAAAGCTTATCAAAATCTAATCCAAAAACATGCCCAGGTGTAACTAATATATTAGTTTTTTCTAATATATACAAAAAAAGTTCATGTGAATCATATATTCCTTTCTTTATGCATATATCTTTATCTATACTTGCGAATATAATATTCCCCGCATCAGGAATAATATGATCATTGAATACAGTACTTTTACCTAATAATTCAAGTGCTTTATCAAGTCCGTAGAATATTTTTTTATGATAGTATTCAAGATTACTTTTGTATTTAGCAACACTTTCATTTTCAATTCCCTGATCTAACCAAACACGATGCTGCATAACCTGTTTTCCCAACTCTTCAAGGAACGATGAATTCGAATAATTCGTCGCCTCACCATATTCAAGCATTTTATCATTGAAATTCTTGTTTTTAGAAATACTCCACCCAAGCCTCAGGTCGCTTAGCTGTGGGATATCTTTGCTGAACCCCTTGATTTTTATAAGTTTATTGTAGTTTTTTGTGATATTGAAGGCTTGTATAAACTTCGGATTTCTGCTTGGTGATTCTTCAAATATAGCATCAAGAATAATGTACAGATCATTCTTAACAGCAAACTCAAATATCTTTTTCAGTTTATTATCATTAAAATAACAACAGGCAGGATTATTGGGATTTGTGATCAGTATTGCAGCGGTTTTTTTATTAATTTTTTCTGAAATAGTATCAAAAGAAATGCAGAAATTCTCTTCTCTTTCAGTCTGTACAACAACTGGCTTTAAATCGTATGAACTAAAACACATAAGGAGCCCTGAATATGACGGTACAGGATATATAAGTTCATTTTTCCCCGTTTTTTTGGCTTCTTCAGAAAGGAAACGACATATAAAATTTATTACACCCGTAACTCCATTTCCACCTATGATGACATCTTCCTTTTCTATACCAGTTTTTTCAATGAAGGATTCATGTAGAGCAATAAGTTCTCTGAATTTTGTCAGTCCACCGGGATAAGTATATCCCCAGTCCATATTAGGCTGTGGAGAATTTAAGGTTCTATTTATTTCATCCTTTATGCAATCAAAAAGAGGATATGCAAACCAATTCAAGTTTGATCCGTCTAAAAGTATTGCTTTTCTGTCTAATGCCTTATCAAAATACCAGGACATACTGTATTTTTTATTATCCATATAAATGCACAAAGATTATTCGATATATCAAAGATAATGTTTATAGAATAATCTTATATCTTCTCCTTTTTGCTTTTTTAAAATTCTTCATCAGAAAATGCATCAAATATTCTCTGTTCTATAGACCTTGAATCACGAATCAGCTTTATACTCTGATATAACTCATAACAATGTGGACACTCAGGAATATCATGAAGATGTGAAAGATCGTATGTAGCATTGAATTTCTTGATTCTTTCTACGAATTCGTTGGTACAGAAAGAACAGTTAGAAGAAGTAAGATGCGGGAATAATTCATTTTTTTTCTCATAGCCAACACCCTGACTTCCACTTAATACTTCTTCATCAAAATATCCGCCTATACGAATATCAAAATTAGATATAGAAGTCTTCTCATATATCTGATCGATAATCTCTCTGATACTCCAAAGCCACGGAACCCTATAGACTCCCAATTCAAACATATAGTTTGCCAAGGAATAGTTCTGTAATGAAGTAGGTTCTATTGAGATAGCATCAAATCCCATATCAATACAATCAATACAAGTTTTTACAGCATCATCTATAGCTTCCTGTTCTGTGAGGAATACAGGTTTTAAGTTAACATAAGCCAGTGCTTTGCAACCATGGACATGGAGCGTATCTACTGTTTTTTTATAGATGCTCATATCCTCTATACCCTTATGGTGGCACAACTCCCTGATTGTCATATTAGTTGATTCAACACCGATACCGATCTCAATAATATTATCATATACAGATTTAATGTTACTTATAGCATCGTCTGTAACATATTCCGCACGACTCTCAACAATAGCTTTTTCTACATTTTTATAATTATTGAGGGTGCTGAAAATATACCTTGCAGCCTCTTTTGAAATCTCATTTTCATTAAAAAAGCTTCCAAGATTATATATACAAACAACTGGATAATCATTTAAATTAAAATCGACATACGTCTCAAACTGACTGCCATCAATTATACTATCCCACTGTTTGATATAGTTTTCCGTAGTAACAACACCATTTATCGGAGTACCATTAAAATGCGAACACATTGAACATCCGCCAGTCTTTTTATAATGCTCACAGCCATTAGATCTTAAAACTATCATAACCCTGTCGATCATTCTGCCACCATAAAAAAACTTATTAATTTCTACTTCTGCAAGTTTTTTGCAATCATATTCTATAACGGGTGTTTTTTTCCTTAATTCATTTATTTTTTTCTCCACAAGAGCTTTTGCTTTTTCTATATTCATTTTATGAAAACCTTTCGTAGAATTTAAATCAAAACTAGTACATGCTATTCGCAAAAAAATCTAAAACTTCTTTTGAATTTCTTTTTTCATCAATCACTGTAACGATATCTATCCATTCAATCATAAGTTTGATATGATCTTCAATAGAGGAATTGGTGTATTTAATAATAGAATCTACTTCTGACGCAAGTCCGTCTAAACATGACAATATATATTCATCTTCGGCCTGTGATAACACATCAAAAGTATCAGAAAGTTTATTCTTTCTCACTTTGTAATACTCTTTTTTGAAAAGATCAAAATTACATTTCATGCTATCCATAAAATCAATGAACCACTTTCTTTCAGGATCACAAAGGTCAATCTTTTTATTATCAAGATAGGAGTTATAAAACAGATGATAATACATCTGTGAATCGATAAGCATCAGAAATCCTTTCCAATAATTATAGACTTTGTTTCTGTCCTTTTTTCTGTTATTAGTATGACGATGAATAACAGCACGATTATGATAGCAAATATTCAGATCAGTATACTCAGCAACGTCTATGAAGAAATAATCTGATCCCAAGACAAAATCCTGAGTACTTGATGGAAAATACCGAAACAATTTGTAAAGTGAAACATTACCACATTCAGGATAGCACCCTGAATCCAGATTAATAACATCAGAAATAAAAAGCTTATTATTGTCCAAGATCTCCTCATCTATAATAATATCATGACTTGTCTCTGGAATTGACATACAAGTGAAAAGCTTTTTAACAAGAGAATAGTCTTTTCCATTATCTTTTATGAGACCCTCAATATCAAGGTCATATTTTTCCTTATAACCTCCACCGCATATGTATATAATTCTATCATCAGCTTTTTTCCCTAAATAGGTCATTTCTACATCTATTGGGTAGACTCTGTTTTCATTTGCGTCAATGTCTATAAGAACATCTGAGTCGCGTCTGTGTATCTTATCTGCACCTAAAAGTATTGCAAAAATAAATATCCTATTAAAAACATTGCCATAATTAACATTAGCTCCCGGATATAGTTTTTTGAATATATCCTTTGAGCTTTGAGGAAGGTCATTATAAATAAGATTATATATGTATACAACATCTCGTCTGTTTATATACATATACCTTACATTCTTATATTTTTTTGCTACTTCTTTTATTTCATCAAGATTAATATTCATATCAACATCTTCAAAAAAACTAAAAGGCAATCCTGACCATATTTATCGTTTGCAAAATTAACTTCGCTGAAATAATCATTAATATTTTTTTTGTCCATTTTACGGTGTGTTGGAATAGCATAAATACTTGTCATATTATAACCTCAATAAAAATATAAACTCAGATACGAACAATTTCCGAATCGCTTACCAAATACTCTTCCGGATATGTGTGACTCAGAAATGACAATGCAGAACAGGAATAACAATATGCGCCTGATTGTCTCAGCACAAAAAGGTCTCCTATATCAGCTTTTTCCACATATTCATCCCAAGCAATAAGATCATCACTCATACATAATGGTCCCTCAATGTCAACATGCTCTTCTTTAATAAAAGGTTGCTCTGGATAAAGCTTATCGGCATTCATGCTTATAACAAATGAAGGATGTTTTTGTTCCATAGCTATAGGCAAACGCATATGATTTATGCCTCCTGCTACAACCATATGCTTATTTCCTTTTATATCTTTTATGTCGATTATTTCAGCTATATAGTATCCGCTTTCACCAATAAGATATCTTCCGAGCTCAAGAATAAGTTCTTTTGAACGAAATCCGAAATCATTAACAAGTGCATCAAGTGCTTCAAAATAAGACTTGACATCAAACCCGTTATGATAGTCGTCATAATCAATACCAAATCCTCCACCGAAATCAATAGTATCGATCTTAACGCCATTTTCCTCAGCATCCTTAACGAATTGAAATACCTGCTTAACATAAGTAATAAGGTTGTTATAATCAAGAACATTACTTGCTGCAAAAACATGAATACCGCAAACGTTTATCCCCTTTAAACCAGCAATGAATTTATAAGCATAAAAAAACTCACACTGATCTATTCCCATCTTTGTTGAAATACCAGCCATTGTTTGACCAGCCTCATTTACAGAAAAATCAGGGTTAACTCTTAAAAGGATATTAACTTTATCGACATTGTTTTTCTGACATATCTCCGAGATCCTTATAGCTTCAACAATTGATTCACAATTGAGATACTTTATCCCGGATTTTATCGATTTTTCCAGCTCTTTGACAGTTTTACCGGGGCATGTAAACAGAATCTTATCAGCTGAAAAAGAACTGAGCGCAATTTCAAGCTCACCATCCGAAGCGATCTCTATACCATTAATACTTTTAAATTTACTCATAAACTTTAATATCGAATGGTTAGGATTTGCTTTCATAGAATAATAGAGCTTAACATTATTAAGTGAATACTTTTCAATAAGCTCAATCTTTTCTTTTATACGTTCAGAGTCGTATACATAAAAAGACGGATTTTCTCTGACCTCTTTAAGCTCATAAACTTTTTTTATTATTTTTTCTATTCTGTTATCCATGACAGCTCCTTAATCAGTTTAAAATACAATCGTTAAGTATTGCAGTGATCTCATCAGATCCCTTAAGATCATCACATACACTAATAATTTCTCTCCAATTACTGAGAAGTTTTATATGATCATTAATTGACTTTTCTGTTTCAGCAAAGATTTCACTATCGATTTTTTCATTCTGAAACTCTTCTTCAATGCTTATTATTTCACTATCTGACGAACTTGCTAAAAATTCAAGACCCTCTCTATACTTCTCAGTTCGAATATCAAAGCATTCGTTAGGAAACTTCTCCAAAAATTCGGTCATATCAACGGGAATAAACTTTATTGCTTCATCTAATGACATTCCTTCATATTTACCACTCATAACATATCTTTCATAGAATTCACGGTAATAATTCTGTGCATCAACATAAGCGATAAAACTCTTCCAATATCTTTTTATTTCTTTATGATCTTTTTTTCTTTCCTTGGTATGCTTATGAATAACACTTCTATTGTGATGAGCAAGTCCAAGTCCAAGGAATGATGAAATCTCGGTTATGAAGTAATCCGAACCAAGAACATCATTCTGAGGTGAAGAAGGCAGAAAATGATGAAGATCATAAAGTCCTATATTTCCACCGTGAGGGAAATCGGCATCCTCTGTTACAACATCAGGTTGATCATCACATATCTGAAGAATATCTTTTTCAATAATTTCGTCATGAAATTCTTCTGGGATAGATATACAGGTAAACATTTTTTTAACTTTACTATAGTCATCGTCGTCTACGAAGCTTCCTATATCAATACTATACTCACCCTTATACCCACCACCGCAGATAATTATATCCACATTATCATTATTCTTTTTTCCAAGAAGATTTAATTCATATTTAATAGGAAACACTTTTTCACCATTTTCATCGACTTCAATAAGAATATCAGAATCTCTTCTTGTAATATAATCTGCACCCATAAGATCTGAAAAAATAAAAATACGGTTCAAAATATTTCCATAATTCACGCGATTATTCGGATAAATAAGGTTAAAACTTTCAGCAGCTTTATTGGAAAGCTTGTCTTTGATAATATCGTAAACTTTTTTTGTAGTTTTCCTGGTAATATAAACCACTTTAATATCTTTATATTTTTTTGAATACTCAGAAATAAGCTCTTTATTGATCTGCTTATCGTTATCTTCAAAAATAACCAAAGGGATATTTTTCTTTATAGTATTTGCATATCTTACTTCAAGGAAGAAATTATTAAGATTAAGATTATCAATAACTCTATGCGTAGGAATACAATATATATGTTCAAACATCGTAATATTTCCTTTCTGCTGATAGCATACTATATCATAATAGAACCTATCATATTTTTTGTATCTTGCATTTCATAATTATTAAAAGCGCGATAATTATAATCATAGATAGAAGGCAATTTGCTTTTATTAAGGAGTTCTTCCAAATATACCGTGGAACCTTGAAAACGTGGATTTATTTCGATAAAATACAGTTCACCGCCAAAATAAATATAATCTATTCCTACAACTCCACAATATCCTTTTTCTTGGAGTTTTTTACAGATACATAAAGAATACTCACGCATTTTACCTTTTAAATCAACAGGAAGATCAAGATTATAATCCGAATCATCATATTCGATCTTATCGGATATTTCCAATACCTGCATTGATGGAGCAAATAATAATATTTGCTCCTTCCCAACAATACAATGTATATTGTAATCCTGACAACCACGTTGATATACAGAAACAGAATAAATCTCAGAATTATCACATTTCTTCTCTATCTCTTTATAATTATCAACAGAGCATAAAAACGTTTTTGAACCTCCTCCACCGTAAGGAAGCTGAACGACCAGAGTTTCCCCATTGGGAGCAAGCTCTTTATAACTGAATTCATAACCTTTTAAGGTGATATAGTTTAAAATAGGAACTATACCACTAAAAAAACTGCGTGTCTTTATCTTATCGTCAAATATATTAATAAGACCGATATCATTTATACAAATTAGCTTCATATGGTCGGGAATATCACAGCATCTTAAAAGATTAGGATTATATCCCATCACTTCCGCAGGTTCTGAGATCTTCTTCAGAAGTTCATTGTATATTTTAATTTCTCTTTGCGCATTATCTGGATTCCAAAATTCAAATTGCCTTTCTTCACTATAAGAAATATTACCATTCTTACTACTACCAATCAGATTGACAGAAGCATCAAAAAAGCTTGTATTTTTTAATGACACTTCCTTCGGGCCGACAAATATTTTTTTCATATCTTTATATTCATATCTTTATATCAGAGAGTATTATGTGCACAAGGAACACAAACCGGTCCTAACTTGATATCGTATTTATCGCAAATCTCTTCACTGCGTTCTCTTGCTTCGATAAATAACTCAGGAGAACGGAAACCAACTGCTTCGCCGTACGGGAACAATGGAGAAAGAACAGGATTGCATCCGATTTTAGCTAATTTTTCTACGCCCTTTAGAGTTTCTTCAAGTGGTTCAAGACCAACTATTATAAGCGATCTTACATAGTTCTTACCAAATATATCAACAGCCTTTTCGATGAAATCAAGATATCTTCTCTGACCTACATCAGCCTTTTCCTTACAATATCTCTGAAGATATTCTGGACTGTTAAGCTCAATATTAGTTGAAATACCATATACGCCAATTTCCTTCACATATTTAAGATATGTTTCATATTCATGTTCTTCCTTGTATCTTCTGAATCCTCTTGGAGGTGTCATAAGGTCAATATCGAGATCCTTATATTTCTGTGTAAAGAACTTATACATATCTGTAAGACGCTCAATATCATCAGGAGTCTTAGCATTACCACTTGAAAGAAGCCCATGTCTGATCTTAGACTGAGAAAGTGCTATCTGAAGAGCAGTATCGAGACCTGTAATAGAATTAAACTCATACTCACATTCTACAGCATTACAGAATTTACAAGCATTAGCACAGCCACTGAGAAGCTGAATACGTACTCTGTCTGTATATGTGTTTACATATGTTGTAATTGACTTGCCCTCGATCCAGATCTCATCCTTCATATAATCCGGAGGAGTAATAGCTTTAGTTAAAAATGCCTCACCCTTGTCATCAACGATGTACAGATCATCACCATCTGAAGTAAGTGTAAACTTTGATTCAGGATTAACATCTACTGTTGCATACTGATTAGCAAAAACAAGTGTAACACCTGTACAAGTGATATAGTCGTTCATCAACCATATTGGCGATAAAATATTAAGAAATTCTTTAGCTTTATCATCAACATTGATTCCATCACACATTAAATTTGCCTTTATAATAAAGCTTCGATCCATTAGAAAAACTCCTATCATTAATTAATTATTATAGAATAAATGATTTAAAATATATAATTCTAATATTAGTCAAATATTCTTATAACTGGTTTAAACTTACTTGAGCTTTGAATAAATCTGTTAGTATATTGAATTTTAACATTCATACTCTTATCAACAAGTGAATATAATGAATCCTTAATAAGGTATTCCTCATCATTAGTAAGATCATAAATGCCCTTTTGCAGATAAACAACAATCTCGTCATTCGCTACCTGTGCAATCTGGTACTTCATTCCCATTACAGACACCCTCTTTTTTAGAAACCAGTTATATGCCAGATCCATAAAGGCACTTGCCGGGATTTTTTCATTTTTAGAGATAATGCAATCCATTTCTCTTCCGTTAACTTTGGTTATCGTTCTAAAATGGCTTCCGCAAGAGCATTTTACTTTGGAATCAATAGTTACAACGTCATTTTGCCAGTAACGGATAAGAGGAGTAACCTTATTGATAAGGTTTGTTCCCACAACAACACCTAGTTGTAATTCGCATGGGGAACACGATTTCATAACGTGTCCATAAGTCCAACACCTACAAAAAACACGTCAATTTTCTGTTCCTTTGTGCCTTTCAAATGTTCGCCAACTTCAATACGGTCAACAAAATCAGATAAGACTTCGGGAGTAAGCTCTGTAATGCTGTCGTATTTTTCAATTGCTTCATACAATCTATTGATTTTCTGATATGCATCTTTTGCACTATTTTCCTGTAAAATCAGGTCTGCAATTTTTGCATTCAGTTCAGCCTTTTCTTCAGTGTATGTTTTTGATAAACTTCCGAAAATATCTGAATCAATTTCGTTACGAACTTTTGCTTCAAACAAACCCTGTACATACTTATCAATCTCAGCAATTCGAGTTTGTGCAGCACCTATTTCTGATTGGATTTTGCTTCTGGATGCTGTTTCATCGGCATTCAGCCTTTTTCTTACTTTGGCTTTAAATGACCGAATATCACTCTTGGCTTCGTACCACATAAGTTTGATTTTCTGCAATACACATTGCTTTAGTGCATCTTCATCAATACGATGATAGGTGCATTTTTTTTGCTGCTTTCTATAACCAGAACACTCATAACTTACAATCATGTTGCCACGAGCTTTATGCCTAAATACATGAAATCTGGATTTGCAATCTTTGCAGTATACATATCCAGTGAAAAGCGTATCTTTTGTTTTACTTTTCTTTTTTCTGCATCTTTTAGCATATCGGTTTTGTGCCTTTTCAAATATCACTCTGTCAATGATAGCTGGGTGAGTATCTAAAAAAACACGTTGCAGTTCCGGCGGATTTTTTATGATTTTCTTGCTTTTATAAGAAGGCTTATGTGTCTTGAAATTCACTGTGTCACCGCAATATTCACGATTTGTAATAATCACGGTTATAGTTGCACCTGTCCATTCATATGGCGTATCAGATTCTTTTTGATAAAGGTAGACAAACGGTCGCTGGATTTTTTCATCCCGAAGAATGTTTGCTATTCTTGACACACCATTTCCGCTTATATAAAGCTCATAAATTCGCCTAACAACAGAAGCAGCATACTCGTCTATTATCCATTTTTCTTTGTCTTCAGGTGATTTCATATACCCGTAGATTGCTCTGCTGCAAAGTCGTCTGCCAGAGTTGCCCTTTTGAGTAATCATCGCCCTCATTTTCTTGGAAATATCCTTTGCATACCATTCGTTGATAAGATTGCTGAACGGTATAAGGTCACTTAGTCCCTCTGCGGAATCCACATTATCGCTAATTGCCACAAATCGAACATTGTATTCCGGAAAAATAATCTCTGTATACTGTCCCACCATCAGATAATTTCTTCCCAAACGTGACATATCCTTAACGATAATTGTACCAATCAGACCATTCTCAACATCTGTCATCATTTTTTGAAATGCTGGTCTTTCAAAGTTTGTACCGGAATAGCCATCGTCTGTGTAAAACTGATGGTTTATAAAGCCATGTGTATTTGCATATTCTGCAAGAAGTTCTTTCTGATTGGCAATGCTATTGCTGTCATGCCCCGAATTGCCTTCATCATGAGAAAATCTCGCATATAATGCTGTGATTTTTCCTGTCTGTATCATCCCATAATACCTCTCATTCGTGATGCAGACAGACGGATATAACTGTTTATTTTATTATACCGTATATCCATAGAAAAATCAAGTAATTATACAGGGTAAAACGTTTCTCTTCTATTCAATTGTCAAGGTACTCATTCTCTAAAAACGAAAGATTTTTATACGCCAATTTTCGCAGACGATGAAGATTTCTGTTTAACTTTTCACGAGCAGTAGATTCGGCAATTCCATGCCGTTTTCCTAACTCTTTATGTGTGACTTTTTCACCAAGATAGTAGTCTTCAATCAACTCATAACCTTCTGGGTTTGATAGTCGATACTCATCCATTGCTATCCTAAGAGCTAAAAGCAGCTTGTGTCGATATATTATTTCAGTTTTCTCCAGCTGCTTTTGCTCCCACACATAGTAGTCTATCTCCCATACATGGTAGTCTGCATATGACGATGACAAAATAACACTCATCCGCATATCGCCCCTTTGAACTATATGCAGACAGATTGTTTTTCTTTGCTGTATATCATTATAGCGTATTTTGCGAAAAAAACAAGTGCCACATTTTTTTCGGTTCGCTATATGAATTCAGAATGATTACCCTACTGCTTTAGAAATCTTTTCGTTAATACTTTTCATGTCTAGGTCTATTACTGCTTTTTCACCGATAAGAAGAATAACTGTTCTTCTATCAGTCAATTTTCTACCATGAATAAAGCGATGTCGGTCAGTTGCTTTTAATTCCATAAAAGCATTTGCATCTTCCATGTTGTCAAAACGCTCTACATTGTATTTCTTATCAAGCTTGTTATAGTAAACACCATAGATACAACCATAAAGCTTGAAATATGTTGCTGAACTCATCATAATAAACAACTCCCTTTAAATATAAAACTTGAACTTTCTTTCTTTTTATTTACCTGAAAACAAGTAAGAATAATCAAGACCTGTAACGTTTTTGATATAAACAAGGTCTGAAAAGTTGAAACCATAATTAAGAGAAGAATCCTTGTTTTCTTTTCCTGTAAGAATGAAATGAAGCTTGTTCTGGTCAATACCGGAAAGAGTAGACAGTTTTTCAGTTCCAAAACCTTTTTCTGAAAGATGGTATAATACAATCCTTGAAAGTTGAATTTGCATAGCCGTATCAATATCATTATCAGGGCAACCGTCCATAATGTCCAGAATTGTAAATAATACGCTGCTATTCATATCAGAAAGCATAGCCTTCGGCTCAAATTTCACTCCATGTTTATTCATAAGCCACCCAATAGAACAACCTACATATTTAGCAATAGCAAGTTTCTGTTCATCAGAAGTTCTCACAACTGCTTGTAGACTGTTAAATCTCTGAGGAACGGAACTGGATTCTTTTAAAACAGATTTCTTGCTACTAAGTCTTACAGATACATTTACATCAGAATCAAGCAAAAAATCTATTGATACATCAAAGTAATCTGCAATTTTCTTTAGTGTTTCTCCATTAGGGATAGTTCCCTTTTTCCAATTGTTTGCTGAACCCGATGATATTTTAAGTTCTTTCAATATTGCATGAGGTTTAATCCCTTTGATTTCTGATAAATACCGAAATTTCTCCCAAAACATAAATAAAAGTTCTCCTTATCTTGCAATGCTTTTGCGATACTCTTTATTCAATGCCGGAAATCATAAACTTAATGCTTTTATTAAAAATATCGCCAAGGGCAAGCAAGTCGGATAGATTAAAAGGATAATTTCTAAGGCTATCCTTTTGTTTCTTGTCGCAAAGAATAAAATCGGCTTTTTCGCTAAGAAATTCATTTGGAATCTGCTCACCAGAACAAATTTCTAGGTTATAAAGGACGATTCTACTAAGTTGCATTTGCATATTTGCAATAAGCGGATGGTCATTAACATTATCAAATATTGCAATAAGATTATCCCAACCACGTTCGCTTATGTTTGCCACTCTTTTATACGGATTCTTTTCAACGACATTCTTATCATTTCCACAAAGAAAGAGGATACTGCAATTAGCGAATAACGCTATTTCATTTATATAATCATCCTTTATGGGTGTGCTGCTATTTAGCGAAATTGTCCTAGCCGAAGTTGCTTCATGTCCCCACAATTCTTGCTTTACTGAAGCTCCTACACCATTATCGTCATATTCTGTTCCAAGTAGAAAACCTACAGTACACTCAAGCTTCTGTGAAATTTTAATAAGCATTTCATAACTAGGATTCCCACCGTTTCTCCAGTTGGTTATGTTACTCTTACTTATTCCAAGTTCGGTTACAAGGCTGCTTGCTGAGTAGCCTTTTTCTTTGCATCTTGTTTTAAATGCTTCAAAATCCATAAATATCACTCCTTTCACTATATCAGAATCAAAAAATTATGATTCTTCTACAGGCTGTATCGGAAAGAAATGACTTTCCAGTTCCATAGCCATAGGCTCATCATTATTTTCTGAAACTGTCGATGAAGATGAACCGGACACAGGATACACCTCATCTACGTTGAAATCGGATGTTGCATACTGTGTCGGTGCGTTGTATAAAGCCGTTAAAATATATGACTTTCTGTTTTTTGGCACAGTATTCGTTTTACGCAAATTATCCATAGTAAAAAGCAAGTGCCAACGATTTAGCTTGTTTAACTGTTGCCGAACTGCATTAGCATCCATTTTGACTGAATTGACGTATATATTCTTTTTGACTTTCCACGCCCATGAAATTACAGACTTAATCTCTGTAAGTAAAGCATTGTCGTAGTCATCGTATTTTCGATTTTTTTCAAACATATCCATAAACAAATCAAAAATGCCAGCATTCCTTAACTTCTTCCGGACTTCTGTTTCTTCAGTTAATGCTGCATACGGCGAAGAAATGGATTGTGCTTCATCATGGGAAGTTTCTCGTATTTCATTGCCGAGTTTATTGCCGAGAACTCTTTTTTTCTTTTTTGTTGCATTAAATTCTATATCCACAGATTTGTATAATGCAGCAAGGTAGTAAGCTCTCTTGTCATTGATTCCTTTGCCATGCTTCTTCACATTTCTGATAACATATGCAATATGCTGAGAGGTCAACTTTGAAAATTTCTCTTTTAGGTATTCGTGTTCAATTGTTTCACCATGAACTGAGATGCAATCTGTTGTTGCAATCCATTCAACGATGTCATCAATAAGACAGCTATCAAAATTGGTTTTGAGTTGTTCGGCATTTAGCTGTAACGATAAATTTTCTTTTTCTTTGATAATCTCTTCTTTTCGTTCTTGCTCTGAAAGAGCAGAAGAGAAAGAATCATCATCATAAAAAAAGTTATATGTTTTATTATTGGGTATAGAAAATGTACTACCCGTGTTTGAAAACTGGACTACCGTTTCAAAAAAATAGTCCGATTTTTCTGAATCGGAATCAGCTGCCTTTCTCAAACTTTCAAGGTAGTTCAGGTCTGCTCTATAATGATTACAATCACCTGTTGTTCGTTCCACGATAATCAATTTTTTCTGCACCAACGTTTTGATGTATTTAGAAATAGTTGACCGAGAATTGATTCTCAGCCGATTCATAAAAGTCTTATAACTGCAAAAGCAATCCTTTCCGCTTTTCGTGAATCCATAAATCAGAGCATAAAAATGACGTATACCGTTTCGCAATCCAAGAAAAGTAGACATCCACTCATAGTCGGCTGAATAATTAGTTGTAAATTCCATTGTGTTCTCCTTCCTGTTTACTTTTTCTTAATTTGTTAATGTAATTATACAACCGATAAGCAAAAGAAACCAGTTGCAATATCTGAATCATTTGAGAACTTTTTAAATGTGATTTTGTCGAATATGAATTTTTGAGAAATAGATGGAATAACATGGCTATTTATTCAAAAAGCATCACTATAAATAAAGCAGCACAACCGCTTTTCTTCTTTATGATAAAATTTTCCCAATTCCCACAAGATAGAAATCAAGAAGTACACTCTTCTTTCCCAATTCATTTTCCTCTCTTTGAAATTGTCAATAACACTTGACACATTAACCGCAAGGATTTTGAAGTTAAGC
>OGQW01000917.1_pt1 | contig 19900 bp, 16 predicted proteins | sample 1553301 | NCBI WGS metagenome assembly OGQW01 (sample SAMEA2579974, study PRJEB22360) | human gut metagenome
CCTTTCGTATGGCGGGTGCCGTATCTTCAGAGACCTTCTTGTGTACTGAGGATTTTCAGGAGTTGCTTTTCGCGTTGGAGTTCTTTGGTATCCTTGTCCGGTGATATCAGCATCATGCTCCGTATGATATCCTCGTTGCAGCAAGTGTAATTATAGTATTCCAACAGTTCTCCGGTCAGTCGTGCTTTGGGGATTACTTCTGTGCGTAAGTCGGCAAACTCTTCCAGTGGGATTTCGTCGCCTTGCCGGACAAAGAGGATGCGCCGGGCGATCGGATTGCGGTTATAGTCGTGTGTCAGATAGATTCCTTTCATGATTTGGGGATACTCGATGATGGGCAGTTGCAGGTAGACCACCTTCAGGGCAAGTTGCAGGCGTTTTTGTTCGTTGAACATCAGATAACCGATTTGAAACGGCGAGAACAGCCCCACGCCGATATAGTAGTCACCCGACAGGTTCTGGCAATAGACTTTGGGCATGGTGTCGCCATCTACGATAGAGGATATCATATAAGGCTCCACTTTCAGTCCGTCGGAGTAGGACGAAGAACTGTAAGACTGGTAAAGTCCGGTATAGATGCCGGCATTGGGCAGATATTTGATGGCTTCTTTCTCGATGTCGTCCAGAAAAGGTCGTCCGCCGTTTTTGTTGGAAACGAAACGTGGCTCGATGTGGCTCACTTTGTCGTACAATTCATCGAGGCAACCTTGCAGTTTGCGTTTCGACACGTTGTTGACTTGTTGTAGCCCTTGGTCTAACGCACTTTCCGTACCGCATCCTCCGGAGAGCAGATTGATGTAGGTGGGGAGCACGGAAGAATAGAGCGAGGAGAGTACGCTGGATGCTATGCCCGTCTCTTCGGAGATGTCCTTCATCCGTACACCGGCTTCGCGTAGTTTCTTCATCCGTTCGTAGAGTGATACCAATTTGTCCATACGTATGTTCTTTTGGGCAAAGGTACGTTTTCCATGTTACAAACCTGTTGCTTTCGTGCTTCATTACCGTGAGATGAATGTTACATTATAAATACGGGTTTGGACGGACGTATGATATATAATGAATTAATTTTTTCAGATGGCAGTTTGGGATAGTTTTGCAGCCGAAAACAAAACTATGGTTATGGAACAAATCGTAAAGAACAAAAGATTTTCGGATGCGTTGCTCATCCTGTGGGCGGGCGGTGCGGCCTTGCTTTCCTGCTCTTTGGTGTATGCCTTGCGCAAACCTTATACGGCGGCTTCGTTCGAGGGGTTTGATTTTTTCGGCACGGATTACAAGGTCGCGGTGACGACGATTCAGATTTTAGGTTATGTGATAGCCAAGTTCTTTGGCATCAAGTTGATTTCGGAGTTGAAGAAGGAGCGTCGTTTCAAGTTTTTCGTCTGTTCGGCGGTAGCAGCCGAGGCTGCTTTGGTAGGCTTCGGCCTGTTGGCTCCTCCGTTCAATGTGGCGGCCATGTTTTTGAACGGCTTGTCGCTCGGTTGTATGTGGGGCGTGATATTCAGCTTTATCGAGGGACGCAAGGTGACGGATATGTTGGCCAGTCTGTTGGGGGTAAGCATGGTGTTCAGTTCCGGTGTGGCCAAGAGTTTCGGCTTGTTTGCCATGAACGAGATGCACGTGGGACAGTTTTGGATGCCTGCCGTGATTGGGGCTTTTGCTTTGCCTCTTCTCGTTTTTATGGGGTATATGTTGAAGCGTCTGCCACAGCCTACGGAAGAGGATATTGCGCTGCGTAACGAACGTGTGACATTGGACGGAAACGGACGTAAGCTCTTGTTCCGAAGTTACGCTCCGATTCTTACCTTGTTGTTCGTGGGCAACTTCATGTTGCTGGTGCTGCGCGACATCAAGGAAGATTTTCTGGTCAATATCCTGGATATGAGTAATCAGTCTTCTTGGCTTTTCGCCCAGGTGGATACGATTGTTACGTTGGTCATCCTCGGGATATTTGCCGCTTTCATCTTCTTCCGCAGCAATATTCGGGCTTTGATGTGCTTGATGGGACTGGTCATTGCCGGTTGTTTGGTCATGACATACGTGTCACTGAATTATGAGGCATTGGATTGGCAGCCGGTAGTGTGGTTGTTTGTGCAGAGCCTGTGCCTTTATATTGCCTATCTGACTTTTCAGACGATTTTCTTCGATCGCTTCATCGCTTGTTTCCGCATCAGGGGAAACGTGGGTTTCTTCATCGCCATTATCGACTTCATCGGCTACATGGGTACGGTGACTCTACTTTCCACCAAGGAGTTTTTGAACTTCGACATGGAGTGGTTTGCGCTTTACAACCACATGGCATGCGCGGTCGGCGTGGTTTGTGCGGTCTTGTTCACAGTGGCTGCCGTATTGATTTATAAACGGTATTCCGCTCAAGGGCGTAGAAAAGAACAGACGGAGCGTACGACTTTGTATATGAATCCTCAATATAATGCGATTTGACGATGAAACAGGATTATGATGTGATAATTATCGGTGGCGGTTTGTTGGGATGCGCCACGGCTTACCAGTTGGCCAAACGTAAGGCGGGGAAGGTGTTGTTGTTGGATGCCAACGAGATAGCGTCGCAGGCTTCGTCCCGTGCAGCCTGCCTGTTGACACGGGCGCGTACCAAACCGGCTTTGATGGAAATGGTGCAGGAAACGTATGATTGCATTGATGAAATAGAGCACCTTTTGGGGGAGTCGCTCGAACTGCAGCAGTGCGGCAGTGTGACCATCTCTTCGTCCGACGCATCGCTGAAAGAACTCGAAGCATTGGAAGAAGCGTCCGTACGTTTCGGAATACCGAATGAACGTATCGACCGGAGGCGTTTGAAAGAACTTCTTCCTTGGATGGAGGTCTCGGCGGTAGAAGAGGCGCTTTACATGCCTACGGATGCGTTTATAGATTGTGCTTTGTTATGTTCCGGTTATGCACGTGCTGCACGAAGTCTCGGGGCGGAATTGCGTCCGAATACGAAAGTAAAAGCCATTGTGGCTGTTGGAGACAAGACGACAGGAGTGGAGTTGGCGGACGGGGAAAAAGTATTGGCGCCGGTTGTCGTGAATGCCGCAGGCTCGTGGGCCAACCTGTTGATGCGTCCTTTAGGGGTAGGGCTTCCTTTTACTCCGGTGCGGAGTCATTTTTGGATTACGGGAACAAACTCCGGGCGTTTTCCGGCAAACCATCCTTTTACGGTGATTCCCGATGCCCGTGCTTTCACCCGTTCGGATGTGGGGGCGTTGATTATCGGCTTGCGCGAAAGTGAATGCCAAGCCTTCAATCCCGACACATTGACGGATAAGTTGGAGGATTTTGATTTCAATAAGGCAGCCGAATGGAAAGTGCTCGACGAGTGTGCCCCGTTGCTACAGCGTTATCTTCCGGACATAGAAACTCTGGGTATCGCGCATTATGTGGCCGGGCCCTCATGTTACGTGCCGGATGCCAAATTCATTATCGGGCAGGTGCGTCCATACGAAGGGTTGTATGCCGTAGCCGGATGCTGTGGAGGAGGCGTGGCTGGCTGCCGGTGGAGGCATGGGACGCTTGGCCGCAGAATTGATTTTGCAGGAAGAGCCGTTTGTGGATCCGGCCGGGTTTGCACCGGACCGTTTCGGGGCAGTGGACCCGTTTTCGGTTGAGTTTCAAAAAAGGTGTGCGGATGCCCGTTCCAATAAAAAAGGTGGATAGGGTTCGGATATATGGAAGATAAAAAACGAAAGATATGAAGCGGTATATTGTATTCTTAAAGCAAGTGCCTTTGTCTACAAAGGTAGAGATGGACCCTGTAACCCGGACGCTGAAGCGTTCGTCGGCCATGGCCCGGACAAATCCTGATGACTTGTATGCCTTGCAGTTGGCAGTAAAATTGAAAAGGCAGACAGAGGCTGAGATCGTGGCAGTAAGCATGGGACCCGCTTCGGCGGAAGAAGTGCTCCGTGAGGCTTTGCAAAGAGGGGCGGATAAGGCGGTTTTGTTGTCCTCCAAGGCATTTGCCGGAAGCGATACGTGGTGTACGAGCCTGGTACTGGCGGCAGCCGTGCGCAAGTTGGGTGAATACGACTTGTTGCTTTTCGGGAAAATGGCGGTGGATGGCGATACGGCACAAGTGGGGCCTGAGGTAGCCGGACAGTTGGACATTCCCCAAGTGACGCATTTGACGGAGGTTTCGGACATATCGGATACTTGTATGTGTGTGAGGAAGAAGGCCGGTCGTTTATTCCAGCGTATGGAGGTGGATTTACCTTGTGTCGTGACGGTTGGCCGGGAGACGGGGGAACTGGATTGTCCCACACTGACCGGTTGGCGGTGGGCTCAGCGGCAGAGCATCCTTCATTGGGATGAATGCGACTTGGGACTGGAACCTTCGCAAGTCGGATTGCAGGCATCTCCTACTCAAGTAGTGTCTACCATGGTGCCTCGACGGAAGAAAGATGTGGAATGGCTTCCCGACGGGGAAAAGTTTTTTGCAGTCGTCCGTGAAAGCATGAGACGCGGGATTAATTTTTAAAAAGCAAGATGAAAATGAATAAAGATAAGGATTTTATACTTCAATTGCAGGCCGGGCAATGTATATCCTGCGGAATATGTGCCGAAAGTTGTGCCTATGGGGCTATCCGTATGGGCGACTTTCCGGAGGTGGATGAAGAGAATTGCCGGTTGTGCGGCGGTTGTGTGCAGGCTTGTCCGGTTGGAGCTTGGGTGATGCAGCGTCAAGACGACAGGCAGGAACAGCCTGTGGATGATTCCAATGGCATTTGGGTGTGGGCGGAAGTCATGGACGGCACTTTGGCACCGGTAAGCCGGGAACTTTTGGGAAAGGCTGTGGCACTTGCGGCTTGCCGTCCCCAACCGGTCGAGGCTGTACTGATAGGCGGTGAAGTGTCTGCATGGGCGGATGAGTTGATAGCCGTCGGTGCAGACCGCGTGCACGTGGTGGAGTCTCCGCTTCTATCGGATTTTGTGGAGGAAAACTATACGGAGGTGTTGGCCGGCTTGGTGCGCAAACAGCATCCTTCGGTCCTGCTTATCGGGGCTACGCCATGCGGTCGTGGTTTGTCCGCACGATTGGCTGCTGTACTGCATACCGGATTGACGGCAGATTGTACGGAGTTGGAAATGGATACGGACAGCGGACTGTTGCGCCAAATACGCCCGGCTTTCGGAGGAAATCTGATGGCTACGATTGTCAACCCCGTTTTTAGGCCGCAAATGGCTTCCGTACGTCCCGGGGTGATGAAAGCCCGGCAGAGGGATACTTCGAGGAGGAGGGAAATCGTCTATCATGCTTATGAGGCCGGAAGAGCCGACAGCCGTGTTCGCGTGTTGGAGGCTGTGGCGGAAGAAGTGGGCGGAACTTCGCTGAACGACAGTTCTATTATAATAGGTATAGGACGAGGCGTGAAAACGCGGAGATGTGCCGATGAAATCCGGGAGTGGGCCGAACGTATCGGTGCGACGGTAGCCGGGTCTCGTGCGGCAGTGGAAGCCGGGTTGGTGGACGCTTCCGTGCAAGTGGGGCAGACCGGGCATACGATAGCTCCGGATTTGTATATCGCCATCGGTATCAGCGGACAGATACAGCATACGGCGGCCATCACCGGAGCGCGTTGCGTGATAGCCGTCAACCCGGACCGTACGGCTCCGATCTTCAATGTGGCGGATTATGGTTGGGCAATACCTGTGGAAGAGGCACTTCCGCAATTCATGAACATTTTGAACCGGTGCGTATGAGAAAATGGATGGCATGCGTGTGGTTGGGCATGGGAAGTTGCTTTATGACGGCACAGGCGGACGAACCTCTGACCGTGAAGTTCCGTTCGAGGGCATTGCTGGATGCCGCTGTGTCCAGTTATGGCAAGGAAAGTGTGCAGGGGTATTATCGCTTGGAAGATTTCCGTGTGGGCTTTAAAGCCACTTACAGACAATATGAAATGAAAGCCGACATTGGTTTGGGAGGAAACAAAGTAGCCATCAAGGATTTGTTGTTGAACTATTACTTTAAACATGGTGTCCTTTCGTTAGGAAATGCTTATGAACCTTATTCCATGGATATGCTCATCAGTACGGCAGACATGCGCTTTCATCAGTCGGCCGGATCCGTATTGGCTTTTACGGACGGACGCAAGCTCGGGTTGACCTATCATTCCAGTCTGCCATTTGGATATTGGGCTACGGGATTGTATACGCATAATGACATCAATAAAATCGGTGACGGGCAGGTTAACGCTTTGGTTTCCACTTCGCGGGGCGTTTGGCGCAAGCGGTGGAAAGGGAATCTGTTGCATGTGGGCGGTGCTTTTTCTTTCCGTACCAAACCGGTGAATACAGTGGAACCGCCGACAAAAACAGTATCGAATGATGGCGTGACATCCATGTTCCCGTGTCCATTGATGGAAGCCACCGTGGACCGTTTAGGGACAGAACTCAAAGGCGTTTTTGAGATACTTTATACCGCTCCGCGTTTCATGGTACAGGGAGAATACTTTCTGAACCGTCTCAATCGTACGGAAAGGGAGGCTTACCGTCCGCAGGGAGGATATGTGCAGGCAGGCTTTCTGGTTCGGGGAAGAGGGTTTGCGTATGACGACCTGTACAGTATTCCCGGCAGGCCGGGCAGTAAACAGGCGATAGAACTCACGGCACGTTTCAATTATACGAACTTGAACGATGGCAGAGCCGGCATCATGGGCGGACGGGAAAGCGACGTTTCGTTGGGAGCCAATTTCTATTTGAATGAATATTTGGCCGTAAAGCTGAACGGAAGTTATGTCCTTGTAGGAGAACATTGCAATGAATTTTACAAGAAAAACCTATTCTTGGGGCAATTACGTGTCCAATATATTTTTTGAGGCAGCCCTCATCTGATTTCTCGGATTCGTAATAGACGGATGTTTTCGCAAGGGAGCATCTGTCTGTTCTTTTGTATCGGGGAGTACGATATAAAGGCATTAAAAAAGGATTTCCCGACGGGAAATCCTTTTTCTTCGGGTGACTAGTGGGATTCGAACCCACGACATTCAGAACCACAATCTGACGCTCTAACCGACTGAACTATAGTCACCATTTTGGTGTGCTTGTATGGAAAGTATCATGTTCCTTTCCTAAAGCGATGCAAAGGTACGCATTTTATTTGAAACTGCAAATGTTTCGCCGGATTTTTACTAAAACTTTTTTTGAGCCATAGCCTTGAAGTCCGCGAAGGCTTATATATAATAAGGTGTACCGTCAAGCAGGCGGTACACCTTATGTCTGTTCAATACCCTGTTAACGATAGAATTCCTTTTTGCCCGCCGACAGTGTATTTTTCATCAGCATGCAGATGGTCATCGGGCCGACTCCGCCGGGTACGGGGGTGATGTAAGCACATTTGGGAGCTACCTCGTCGAATTTCACATCGCCATTGAGGCGGAATCCGTTTTTCTTCGTAGCGTCGGGGACGCGTGTCGTGCCCACGTCGATGACCGTAGCTCCCTCTTTCACCATGTCGGCCGTGACGAAATCGGGCTGGCCGATAGCAGCTATGATAATGTCCGCCTCACGGCATTCTTTCTTCAAGTCGCGGCTCCGGCTGTGGCATACGGTCACCGTGGCGTCGCCATACTGCTTTTGCATCATAAGCTGTGCCATAGGTTTGCCTACGATGTTGCTGCGGCCCAGGATGACACATTTCTTGCCGCTCGTCTCGACATGGTAACGCCGGAGCAGTTCCAGGATGCCTTTCGGGGTGGCTGAGATGTAACAAGGAAGCCCGATAGCCATTCTTCCCACGTTGATGGGGTGGAAACCGTCCACGTCCTTGCGGAAGTCGATGGCCTCGATGACTTTCTGTTCGGAGATATGGCGGGGGAGGGGCAGTTGCACGATGAATCCGTCCACGTCCTCGTCTTTGTTGAGCTTGTCCACTTCGGCCAGAAGTTCCTCTTCGCTGATGGTATCCTCGAAGCGGAGCAGGGTCGATTTAAAACCGCAGACTTCGCAAGCCAATACCTTGTTGCGCACGTAAGTCTCGCTGCCTCCGTCATGTCCCACGAGGATGGCAGCCAAATGCGGGCGTTTCCCTCCGCTTTCTACGATTTGTTTTACCTCTTCGGCAATTTCCGCCTTGATTTGTGCGGCGGTGGCCTTTCCGTCAATCAGTTGCATGGTTATTCCTCTTTTGGTTTACGATTATAGTTTAGGCATTTTAGGCATACCCGGAATCTTGGGCATGTTGGCCATCATCTTGCCCATTTTGCTGCCCGTCACCATTTTCATCATTTTGCGCGTCTGGTCGAACTGTTTGATGAGGCGGTTCACTTCCTGTATGTTGGTGCCCGAACCTTTCGCGATGCGTTGGCGGCGGCTGGTGTTCAGGATTTCCGGATTGGTACGTTCACGCGGAGTCATGCTCTGGATGATGGCTTCGATACCCTTGAAGGCATTGTCGTCGATTTCCACGTCTTTGAGCGCCTTGCCCACGCCGGGAATCATGCTGGCCAAGTCTTTCAGGTTACCCATCTTCTTGATTTGCTGGATTTGCGACATGAAATCGTTGAAGTCGAACTGGTTCTTGGCGATTTTCTTTTGCAGGCGGCGTGCTTCTTCCTCGTCGTATTGTTCCTGAGCCTTTTCCACGAGCGACACGATGTCTCCCATACCCAAGATACGGTCGGCCATACGCGAAGGATGGAACTGGTCGATGGCTTCCATTTTCTCTCCCGTGCCGACGAATTTGATGGGCTTGTTCACCACCGTACGGATAGACAAGGCCGCACCGCCCCGGGTGTCGCCGTCCAATTTGGTGAGCACCACGCCGTCGAAGTCCAGACGGTCGTTGAATTCCTTGGCCGTGTTCACGGCATCCTGTCCGGTCATGGCATCTACCACGAAGAGCGTCTCGTCGGGGTTGATGCCCTGTTTGATGGCGGCGATTTCCTGCATCATCTGTTCGTCCACCGCCAGACGTCCGGCCGTATCGACGATGACCACGTCGTAGCCTTTGGCCTTGGCTTCTTTCACGGCGTTCTGTGCAATCTGCACGGCATCCTTGTTGTCCGGTTCGCTATATACGGGGATACCGATTTGTTCGCCCAGCACTTTCAACTGTTCGATGGCCGCCGGACGATAGATGTCGCAAGCCGCCAGCAAAGGATTCTTACGTTTCTTTGTTTTCAGCATCAGGGCCAGTTTTCCGGACAAGGTCGTTTTACCGGCACCGTTCAATCCCGCCATCAGGATGACGGACGGATGGCCTTGCAGGTTCAGCTCGGCCGTTTCGCCTCCCATCAGGGTTGCCAGTTCGTCGTGTACGATTTTCACCATCAACTGGCTGGGTTTCACGGCTGTCAGCACGTTCTGCCCCAATGCCTTTTGCTTTACCGTGTCGGTAAAAGTCTTGGCCACCTTGTAGTTCACGTCGGCATCGAGCAATGCGCGGCGCACGTCTTTCAAGGTTTCAGCCACGTTGATTTCGGTGATTTTGCCTTCACCTTTCAGGATTTTGAAAGACCGTTCCAGTCTTTCACTCAAATTGTCGAACATATATCGTTTGTTTTTTGTGATTATTCTTAAAGCGGCAAAGATACGAAAAAACTTCCGTCGAAAGAGGGATGACAGCGGATAAAATCTGCTTCATAAGCCTTTTCCTTTCGGAGTTTGCGGCAGAAGGCGGGTATGCGTCTGCGTCCTCACTCCGTAGTTGCCGTTGCGGCGCTTTCCAGTGCCGCTTCATAGTCCGGTTCCTGTGAAATCTCTTTGACCAGTTGGGTGTGCCGCACGATTCCTTTTTCGTCCACCACGATCACGGCGCGAGCCAACAAGCCTTTCATGGGGCCGTCTGCAATCTGTAAACCGTAGTTTGGGGTAAAATCCTGGCTTCGGAAGGCCGAAAGCGGTATGACGCGGGTAAGCCCTTCGGTGGTACAGAACCGTGATTGTGCGAAGGGCAAATCCATGGATATGCAGAGCACGACCGTGTTTTCCAGTCCCGAGGCCTTTTCGTTGAATTCACGTACGGAAACGGCGCAAGTGGGGGTGTCTAAACTGGGGAATACGTTCAGAATGACTTTCTTACCTTTGAAGTCTGAGAGTTTTACGTCTTGCAGGTCAGACTGTGTCAGGTGGAAGTCCGGTGCCTTGCGTCCTGTTTTTACCATTTTTCCAGTCGTATGTAGGGTGTTCCCCTTATAGATGATAGATTCTCCTTTGTTTTTCGTCTGTCCCGTTTGTACGGCCGAGGCTCCGGTGATGCCATCGGGGGATTGGGTGAAAGCGGTTGTGGTGGCTCCCAATGCCAGCCACAAAAAAAGCGTTCTTTTCATATCCGTCATTTTTAAGTAGGTTTAATTCTTATCAAAACAAGTAAGGCGAAAGGCGACAGCAAATATAAGTATAAAAAACGGAATGGGGAAGGGTAGAGCGAAAAGGGTAGAAAAAAAGTTAGCTTGAATGAGATTCATTTCTTTGATATACAGGTGGTTGGTGTGGGATTCAAGAGAGTGCTGGAGGTATCTCGGTAGAATGGAAAATCAATCTCAGGAGAATGAAAAATCAATCGACTGAGAACGAAAAACGAATCTCAGCCAAACGATTTTTCATTCTCCTGAGATTGATTTCAGGTGTATAAGTGTATGTTTTTCAGAAAAGCAAAGGAGGATTTTTGCACGGATGTGTAATGGAGAGGAGATGTCGTGAGACGTGTACTTTGGAACGAAGTGTTTTGTTGTATGTGTAACGATTGAAAATAGAATAAAATGAGGAATTCTTTGTGAATATAAGTTTTAATTGTTAATTTTGCACCTGATTTTTAGCAAAATTCATAGAAATGAAGAAAAAAACTCTTGTAGCTTCCTTTGGCTTGATGGTTTCAAGTTTAACTTTTGCCGGAGGATTGCTTACGAACACAAATCAAAATGTGGCATTCCTGCGTAATCCCGCGAGAGATGGTGCCATCGGTATCGACGGAGTGTACAGTAACCCGGCGGGTGTGGCTTTTTTGCCGGACGGGTTGCACTTGTCCCTGAATTTCCAGAGTGCTTACCAGACGCGTGAGATTACCTCTGTGTTTGGTCCCTTCGCATACGGTGCAGGCAATCGTGGAGAATCTTCCAAACTGTTTAAAGGAGATGCCAAAGCTCCGGTTGTTCCTTCTTTACAGGCGGCTTACAATCGTGGCCGTTGGTCGTATTCTTTCAACTTCGCCATTGGCGGCGGGGGCGGAAAGTGCGCTTTTGAAGACGGTTTAGGCTCGTTCGAGAGCCAGGCGGCGTTGTTGCCGTTGCTGGGGAGCGAGATGGGCATCAACAGCTATTCTCTCGACAGCTATATGCGCGGCCGCCAGTATTATTACGGTTTCCAAATCGGTGCGGCCTATAAAATCACCGACAATCTGTCGGCTTTTGTCGGCGGACGTTTGGTGTATGCCACCACGAACTACTACGGTTATGTGAAAAATATCTCGGTGAACAATCCTGTAGGCGGAGAGATGGTGGGGGCTTCGGCTTTGTTTGCCGGACAAATGGCTTCTTATTTAGAGCAGGCCGGACAGTTGACGGCTGCTGCCGAACAGGCTGCCGCTGCCGGAAATCAGGATTTGGCGCAACAGTATGCCGAATTGGCCCAAAAGGCCGGTGCGGCTGCCAAACAAATGGGTACTTTGGCTGTGGCTACGGAAGACGTGACACTTAACTGCGACCAGACGGGGTGGGGCTTTACGCCCATTATCGGCTTGGACTATAAAATAGGCAAGTTCAACTTCGGTGCCAAGTATGAGTTTAAGACGAAAATCCGTTTGGACAACCGTGCGGCCAACAGTGAGTCGGCTGAACGCTTGGCCATGTTGGATAAGTTCCGCGACGGACGGACTGTGAAAGAAGACATCCCGGCACTGTTGACCCTTGGTGCGCAATACGAAATCCTCCCTTCGTTGCGTATCATGGCAGGGTATCATCATTACTTCGACAAACAAGCTTCGCAGGAAGGTGGTTCGCAAAAATTGCTGAAGAGCGGTTCGAGGGAATTTCTGGCCGGTGTGGAATACGACATCACCGACCGTGTGCAGGCCAGTGCCGGATGGCAGAACACCTATTTCGGCCTGACGGACGAGTACATGAAAGATATGAGTTTCAACGTAAGCTCCAACTCCTTGGGTGTGGGCTTAGGGATACAGGCTACGAAACGCATCAAGGTGAATGTGGCTTATTTCCATACTTTCTATAAAGACTACAACCGCGCTACGAACGATTACAACGGCATCAGCGCGACGGTGGCCACGGCGGCCGGACAGGCTACGGCCGACGCTTTGGTTGCTTCCGGTATGTTGAAGGGCAGCGACTCTTTCACCCGTACCAATAAGGTTTTTGGTCTGGGAATAGATTTCAGTTTCTAAGTGGGCGCGCAGTTTTGAATTTAGTAAGATAATAAAGCGAAAGATGGCATCTTCGGGATATCCGGAGATGCCATCTTTTGTGAATGGGAACGGAGAACCGTTCTGTCCGTGGGTTACGGGTAAATTTCTTCCAACTTTTTCTGGAGTTCTTCCCCGCGCAGGTCCGTAGCCACGATTTTACCGTCAGGACCGAAAAGTATGGTGGCCGGGATGCTCCGTATACCGTAAATGGCACCGGCTTCGCAGTTCCAGGCTTTCAGATCTGACATTTGAGGCCATGTGATGCCTAATTGGGTAGTCGCCTTTTGCCATGCGTCCTTTTGTGCGTCGAACGAGATGCCTACGATTTCAAACCCTTTCGGGTGGAATTGTTCGTAGGCTTTCTTTACGTTCGGCATTTCCGCACGGCAAGGGCCGCACCAACTGGCCCAAAAGTCTACCAAGACATAGTTTCCTTTACCTACGTAGTCGGATAGTTTTCTGGGCGTGCCCTGCATGTCGTTCATCGTGAAATCCGTGAACATGGCCCCTACAGCCTTACGCTTCAAAGCTTGAATGTAATTGTTTACGTTCTTCAGTATGCCGTTGTCTTTATAAGCATATTCTTTCAGGTATTCTTCAACTTTGTCCATGCCGATATTCTCGCTGTAGAATGCAATCATGGAAGCCGGAATCAGGTTATCCTTATTTTCCTGAAGGGCTGTCCGAATGGCTTCGGTCTGACTGTGCAGGGCTTTGTCGAACTCGTCTTGCAGGCGTTTCAACTGTTCATCTGGTATTTTGCCGTTGTTTTTTTGTGCGATGGCTTTTGCTTCTTCCTGTAGCGCCCTCATTTTTTCATTGTGGACATTTACGCTCTTTTTCACCTCTGCATATTTTTGGTTGAGAGGCGAACCTTTCACTTCAATTCCCGTTTTCGTCTGGTTTATTGTAGTGGGCGTGCTGTCCAGTATGAACGAAGAGATTGGGCTTTTGGACTTTTTGTCTTGGGCAACGACGGCTATTTGGGGCAATCTGGTCTGTCCGTCCATCACGGCTTTGCCGTTGTGGCACGAAGCACTGTCCAATACGGTGCCGTCCTCTTCCGAGCAAAGATAGATTGTAGTGATGTCGGTCCGGTCTGTGGTGAATGTCACCTTGTAATCCGTTTGTGCGAAAGCCGCACCGCAATATGCTGCCAGTGACAGGCACATGATTTGTTTTTTCATTTTCATAATTTAATCATTGATATTTGAATGTAAAGGTACGAAATCTTTTCGCTCCCGTGCAGGGAAAAACTTTTTTTATGCAATCTTTTTGCTGTCTCCCGTCTTTATCGTATCTTTGTCCCCGCGTTTCCGTAAGGAATGCGCGATGAGTGCTTGGTAACCTCTTAAAAAACAAGATTATATGAAAGAAAAAACAGTCAGTGTATCCTTCATGTTGATGGGGATACTGTTTTGTGTGTGTCTCATTTCGGCCAATCTTTTGGCCACGAAGCAAATCATGTTCGGTCCGTTTAATATTACGGCCGGGATTTTGGTCTTTCCCATTTCTTATATCGTGAACGACTGTATCGTCGAGGTTTGGGGGTTCAACAAAGCCAAATTCTTGATATGGACGGGTTTCCTGATGAACTTCCTGTTTGTCTTCTTCGGTTATGTGGCCGACCTTATTCCCGGTGCGCCGTATTGGAACAACGAGGAAGGCTTTCACAATCTGTTCGGTCTGGCTCCCCGTGTGGCGGCAGCTTCGTTCTTGGCTTTCCTTTCTGGCTCTTTCCTTAATGCCTATGTGATGAGCGTGATGAAGGTGGCTTCTGGCGGGCGTCGCTTTTCGTTGCGCGCCGTCCTGTCTTCTGTGGCAGGAGAAACAGCCGATTCCCTGATCTTCTTTCCGATAGCTTTGGGCGGCCTTGTGCCTTGGGATAATCTGTTGCTCATGATGTTCTGGCAGATTTTGCTGAAGACGCTTTATGAGGTCGTCATACTTCCCGTCACGATTCGTGTGGTTCGCTGGGTGAAACGTGTGGAAGGTGTAGACGTGTATGACAAAAATATTTCTTATAATATATTAAAGGTGTCTCAATTATGACCATGAATAAGGAAACCGCCTTGGTGGTGTTCAGTGGCGGTCAGGATTCCACCACCTGTTTGTTTTGGGCCAAAAAGCATTTCAAGAAAGTCGTGGCCTTGAGTTTTGTGTACGGGCAGAAGCATGTGAAGGAGGTAGAGTTGGCCAAGGCCATAGCTTCACGGGCCGATGTGGACTGGGACTGTATGGATGTTTCTTTCGTCGGTTCGTTGGGGAGGAACTCGTTGACCGACGCCACCATGCAGATGGATGAGGAGAAGCCCGAGGGGCATTGTCCGAATACGTTCGTTCCCGGGCGTAACTTGTTCTTCATCAGCATTGCTGCCGTGTATGCCCGTGAACGGGGCATCAACCATATTGTGACCGGGGTGTCGCAGACGGACTTCAGCGGTTATCCCGATTGTCGGGACGCGTTTATCAAAAGTCTGAATGTGACCTTGAACCTGGCCATGGACGAGCAATTCGTCTTGCATACGCCGTTGATGTGGATCGACAAATGCCAGACGTGGGCTTTGGCCGACGAACTGGGCGTGCTCGACTTGGTGCGCCACGACACGCTGACCTGCTACAACGGTGTGCAGGGCGACGGTTGCGGCCATTGTCCGGCTTGTAAATTGCGGAATGAGGGTCTGCATAAGTATTTGGCAGAGAAAGAATGTAAGTCACATGTAGAGGAAAATATAGAACCATGAGCAGCGAAAGAGAAAAAGAAGGATTGCAGTCGTTGGGTAAAAAGACGGAGTATCGCCAGGATTATGCTCCTGAGGTGCTGGAAGCTTTTGAAAACAAGCATCCCGACAATGATTATTGGGTACGTTTCAACTGTCCGGAATTCACGAGTTTGTGTCCCATTACGGGGCAACCCGATTTTGCCGAAATCCGTATCAGTTATATTCCCGACCGCCGCATGGTGGAAAGCAAGAGTCTGAAACTATATTTGTTCAGCTTCCGCAACCACGGCGACTTCCACGAAGATTGCGTGAACAAAATCATGAAGGATCTCATTCGTCTGATGGATCCGAAATACATCGAAGTCACCGGTATCTTTACTCCGCGTGGCGGGATTTCCATCTATCCGTATGCCAACTACGGCCGCAAAGGTACGAAGTTCGAGCAGATGGCGGAGTTCCGCATGATGAATCATGATTTGAAATAAGCGGACGGAGGAACCCTGAAAATAAATAGTGTTAAAAACAGATTCAGGGTTTAATTATACATAAAAAATGTATATCTTTGTGCCGTCTCAGTTAGCCCGATGGGTTGGTGGGACGGCTATATATAGAGAAGACGTTTTTCAGCGTTTATCTTCTACGGCTCAAACTTCGCAACTTTGAAATTCCAAAAGAAGATAATGCAACGAGGGCGTCTGCGTGGTACGTTTATATCTCACTCTGCCGTGGGTAGAGGGAAGTAATATATATGTACTGGCGTGGGCTAACTGCGTTGCTTATCCTTTTGGAATGGGCAATGCGAAGGCCTGAGTCGTGGGGTAAGCAAGAAACAGGCACCCACGCTTTTCGCGTATGGCCGGATTTGAATGTGTGACGAATGCCAACTTGGGGAGTCGGTTGGATGGTTTGAGTTTATGAGAATATCGTTTGGCGGTAAAACGGACGTGAACAAGATGTCCGATGACGAAAAGACCGCCTTGTTAAAGGCTCTGCAAGCAAATTTACAAGAAAAAGGATGTTGGACGGCGGAATGGTTGTCGGCTTCCGGTGTGCCGTGCCCGCCCGTGAGGGAGGAAGAACTGGCACGCTTGAAGGAAGCCAAAGAAGAGCTGGCAGAAACCGTGCGCGCGTCAGAAACCAAGAAAGAAGAACTGGCGGCTTTGCGGATCGAACTGGATGAAATGACCAAAAGACGCGGCGCGATCCTTGTGGCTGTACGCGAAGAAGAACAAAAACTGGCGGATTTGCACAAGGGGGACAATACGATTCCGGTCCAGGGCATGGAGGACTTGAAAAAAGAAATACGCGAGGGGATGAATTTAGTGTTGGAGAAATTGTCGGCCAAGATTGACCAGGAGAATCGTGATTTGGTGCACGTCCTTGACAAGGTGGAAGATAAGTTGATGCGGAAAGAGGCCGATTTACAGGGATTTCAGGAAGATTCGCGCTTAAAGGCCACCGCGCCGTTCTTGAAACAGTTCATTCATCTGGGCGACATGATGCGCAAGGTGGTGGACGAGAATCCTGCCGGGGCCGAGGCTTCCGCCGCTTATTTGCTGAAACAATTCAAGCAACTGACAGACAGCATCGATTTTATTCTGCGGGACTTCTCGGTAGACGTGTTCCGCCGCAACGAAGGGGACATGCGTTTCGACCCGCATACCCAACAAGCTTTCGACTATCCCACGGACAACCCCGCGCTTGACAAGAAAGTGCGTCGTACGATAAATCCTGGTTACGTATGGACATTGCCTTATGTTTTGAAAGCCAAGGCCAACGGCGAGGAGCATCCGTTGAAAGAATACCGCATGATATTCCGCCGCGAACAAGTGGAATGCTTTAAATATATCAAAAAAGAAATATAAAAAACACATATCATGGAAGAGTTTTATGGAATAGATTTAGGGACGACCAATTCTTGTATTGCTATCATTGACGAGGATGATTCGGTGACCGTTGTCACGAACATGGAAGGACAACTGACCACACCTTCTGTCGTGGCTTATGACGAAGACGGTACGCCTTATGTGGGAACTGCCGCCAAGGCTAACATGGCCAATGATCCCGAACGTACGGTCTCGTTTATCAAGCGTGAGATGTCTAATGATGACTACCGGCGTAGAATAGGTAACATAAACATCAACCCGATAGACGTTTCCGCCGAGATTCTCAAGAAGCTGGTAGGCGATGCCAACCAAAAACGACAGGACGAAGAGGGCAAAGATCCTATCAACAAAGTGGTCATCACGGTGCCGGCCTATTTTGGCAATGCGGAACGCACCCGTACGATGGAAGCCGGGAAACGCGCCGGACTTGAGGTGATCTCGCTGATTAATGAGCCGACGGCTGCCGCTCTTTCCTTTGGCATCAAGAATAAGCAGAACCGTACGATCCTGGTGTATGACTTGGGGGGCGGCACATTCGACGTGAGCATCATGAAAATACGGAACGGCGTGATGGATACGTTGGCCACGAACGGGAACCACCAGTTAGGAGGGGTGGATTGGGATGAGAAACTGGCGGATTATGTGTTGCAGAAGGAAAATTTTAATGTGACCTGCAATGACTTGAAGGCAAACGACATGGCTACTTATGGATCTCTTGTGATTGGGGCCGAGGACGCAAAAAAGATATTGACGACCAAGGAGAAGACAACCCTGCGCTATAATTACAAGGGCGTGCATAACACTGAAATCACCCGTGAGGAATTTGAGGATCTGACAGCGGAACTGATGGGCATGACCGACCAAATCATAGACGTGGCAATGGAGATGGCCGGTAATCCTAAGATTGACGACGTGTTGCTTGTGGGCGGTTCTTCGCGCATGCCTATGGTGAAGAGCTTTGTAGAAAAGAAATTCGGCGTTACCCCCCGAGTCTTTGAACCGGATTTGGCTGTGGCAAAAGGCGCGGCGCTGTACGCTGCACAAGAAGAAAAAGGGTACACGGAAGTCGGCATCCAGTTGGGAAATGACAAAGGGTCGGCTTCTTACGGCGTAGCGGCATACGTGGGTGGCAAGGAGATGGTTTGTAATTTGATACTGATGAACGATGACTTGTGTGTGAATAAGTCTTTCGACGAGTTTTGTACCCGGGCGGACGGACAGACGAGTGTCCATATAGCCTTTTATGAGAGCCGCGTAAACGAGGATGTATGTGAACTTTACATGGCACAGCTTCTGCAAGAGGGAGACATTGAGTGGGGGCGGCCTGTGCCGAAAGGCACGCCGTTAAAATATGTGGTGGAACGAGGCAAGGACGGTATCATCAAGGTCCACGCCGAGATACAAGGCCGTTCCGCTGACTTTGAAATCAATACCAAAGGTATAGCAAAAGGTTGATGGAAGATGGCATCCCTTGTATTTGAGAATAAGGTCAAGGCGTGGGAAAAAAGCAGGTTGGAGGTACGTAAGTACATCTCTGACCCTCAATTCGCTGAACAAGATGGCTATTTTTCAGAAGTGGAACAGATGGCTTTTGGTGGTTCGTTCAAGAAAAAAGAGTTGGACGAGCGTATCATGCAGCTCAAACCTTTTGCAAGGGGAATAGCTAACAAAGACCCTAAGCTTTCGGGGGCACTGAACCTCTTCTTGTCCTTGTGCGAAACCCTTTACGGCAATGGGGATTTTGAAGCGGTGGCCAGAAGATTGAAACTTGCTTCCGATTTGTTGAAAATAGCCAGGGATGAAAGGGCACGGCCTTCCGGTGGCGGCAACGCCAGAAGAATAACAGAGGAGGATGCGGCCAGATGGGATGTTTTGGCCAATGGGCTTTGGACAAAAGTTCGTGGATATGAAAAGGCCGTGTTCGATTTCCTTTGCGTTTTGTTCTATGTCGCCGAAGTGAGGAGAGATAATCCATCCGCAAACCTTCGCTCACTGATGCTTTTTGCCAATCAGATAAGTGCGAAGGACGCAATATTGGCTGGTGAGATACAACGGTTTGCCGGATTGGCGGACAAGTATGTGAAGAACGGGAAGATGGGGGAATTCCGCCAGAGTCTGAGAACGAGAAGCACATATTTACGGTTGGAGGAACTTTGCCGCCAAATAGATTTGGATATCCGGAAAAAGGAGGACGAGAGGCGAAGGGCGGAGGAGCGCGAGGCGAAAGAACGTGAAAAACGTCGGCGCATCGAGGCTGAAGAACGTGCGCGCCGGGAGCGTGCGGAACGTTTCCGTAAACGGATGAGGCATCGGATTAAGGTGGTTCTTGGAATGGCGGCCGTAGTGTTGGCGGTCGTTTTAGGGGTGCGTTATTTCGATATGGCTCGGATGGATACGAAGTTTGATGAGCAGATGGCCGTAGGTGACCGTTGGTTGGCTGAAAAGGATTACGGGCGGGCGGTGGCCGAATACCGCAAGGCGTTGCAAATCGACAGCGGACGCGCGGAAGAAGTGAACGGCAAAGAGGCTTACGTCCAATCGGTGATGCGTGCGGAGTTCGGCATGTTGTTGGATGAGTTGCGGACAATCTTGAAAGCGGATCGGAACAGGTTCAATGACGATAGTGGGCAACGTTTAGACAGGATGCTGGAGATTTTTCCCGAAGACGAGGCCGCCCAAAGGTATCAAAGGATGAGGGAACGCCAGCAAAAAGGTAGGAGAAAATATTAAATCAAGCAGAATGATGAAAAGGATATTTACAGCATGTATAGGCTTATGCCTTTGCGTGGCAACTGTCATGGCCCAAGACAGGATGTCGCGTGGGCAATCGGCTTTTAACAGGGGAGATTACGAGGAAGCCGTTACACAATGGGAAGCGGCGGGAGTGGGGGGCAAAATATTTGGAAAAAGAATCCTTA
>OGQW01000920.1_pt1 | contig 19888 bp, 27 predicted proteins | sample 1553301 | NCBI WGS metagenome assembly OGQW01 (sample SAMEA2579974, study PRJEB22360) | human gut metagenome
AAGAATATAATAACATTTTTGACATATCTATTTTGGGCGGTCGCCTTCATAGCTTTTGTATTACTATTTTGCGAACCAACAACTAATATATAAAGAATATGTTTGAAATTTTAAAAGTAACCGTTATATTTGAAGGCGGTGACGTAGTTAAGTACGTAGGTGACAGTGTTAGGCGCCTTATGGGAACCCCCGAAGTATCCCACGTAGATACAGCCCGGAAAATTATATGGGCCCGTATAAAAGACCTCCAAGAAGAACCCCGTAACGCGGCTCTAGGAGCCGTAAAGAGGGTTATACTAGTGTACAGGGAGAAGGAACAAAGTATTAACCAATAATATACAAGTAATGAGTAACAGAAAGAAACTAAGAGGGACACGGGACGGCGCCACCCGTATAACGCCGGACAAGTCAACAACAGGTGCGTTTTGTGGCCTGTACAAATTGGAGGTCTACGATAAGAAGGCGGACAATTGGAACACCCTAGAGGGGTGCAGTAACTTAACGTGGGGGCGGGCAGTCATAGCCAGTACCAATTACACCGCATTACGGAAGGCGTGCCAGGTAGCCAACGAGAGCGTATTACGAATAGAAGTACCGAACAATGAAGGCGAACGAGACGAGTGAAAAGGTATTTGAGCGTACATTATCTAAGTACGTCAATGACAGAGGAGGGATAGCAGTAAAGTTGCTATCCCAATTTGTTAACGGACTTCCCGACCGCCTGTACTTGATACCCGGAGGGCATGCGCTATTTGTCGAGTTCAAGAGTACAGGAAAGAAGCCCACCAAGATACAGGAACATATTATAGACCGGATACGAAAGGTAGGATTTTCCGTTATGGTAGTGGATAGTTCGGAGACCTACAAAAATGCTGTTTTGTACATTGATATGTTACTAGCTGTTAACATCGAATGAACAGGTATAACGAATGTTAATGTTTTGACAAAAAGTTTTGTAGTCCGGAAAGTATCCGTATCTTTGAAGTGTCAAAAGGAAATAACCACTTAAAATTAAAAGATATGAAAAAGTATTTTGTAAACGGAAAAGAGATATCAGAACAAGAAGCAAAAGCTATCGAGGCAAAGAACGCCGAATATATGAGTAGTACGGACTTCTCGTTGTGGGCAAAATGCGAATTTATAATGGTAGTAACAATTTAAAAATTAAAAGATATGGAAATTAACAGATACTCATGGTTACTTAAGGTCGTTGACCATTCAGAACCGGAACTTAAGACTAGCTTTATAGACTTGTACGGATTGACAGAAGGTGAAGCGGTGGCGAAGGTGCACGATATAAAAAATGAATTCCTGTCGTGTAAATTATACAGACTATACATAGTTATATGATATGAAGTACGATAAAGGAATATTAACCGAGGCGGATTTAAAGGAACGCCAAAGGTTTTGGAATAAGAGGGGGTTTTTCAGGACCCCTACAAAGAAAGAACTAGAAAAGCGTTCCAATAAAATGCAAAAGTTGCTTGCCGCTATGAGGAACTCCACGAGGGAGGAAATAGAGCAGATAAAAAGGGTGAGCCCGAACACTAGGGTGTTTGGATATCTAGGCAAAGAACGTAACCTTATATGGGAGGCTTCCCGGGAGGATATAGAATACGCCCTACGAATAGCCCCTAAAACATTTAAAGTAAACCAATCAAGTAACATTTAAAAATTAGATTCATGAAAAAGTTAATTAGTATTTTAGTAGTGTTTTTGTTCGCGGTTAGTGCAATGGCACAGGTAACAAGTCAATCCGGGAAATTGGAAACTGTTAAGTCGTTCCGCCTGGGAACCTGTAAGCTAGTCAAGGTAGAGAAGGAAGGCGCGGTAACGTATCAGATAACCGCCCTAATCGCAAATGCAGCGTCTCATGAACTAGATATCCCTTTAGGGGATGAAAAGGCCGCGGTGGCCCTCTTAACGTCTCTAGCGGAATATAAACCGACCAAGGGTGAAGTAGTCAATCTTAATAACGTGGACGGTAATACGGCTACTTATTCCAAGTTCAACGGCACCTGGCAGATATACGGACGCGGGCGTACTCTGTACATAGCAGTGAGTAGAAAGGAATTGTCAGCAATGGCTAACGAGATAGGAGGTAAATAATATGGAGACCACAGAAGGAAACTATAACGAGTTATACGGTAACGGAAATGAGTATATAAAGGTTTTCGTACATGCGGGACTGCATAACATATATGCAGCGACCAATGTAAAGACAAAGGAACGGAAACGGTTCAACTCCCTTAAGGACCTGGAGGCATATCTGTACAATAAAGGGTATCACCTTGTTATGACAGACCGTGCTACGATATTCGCCCGTAACATCATGGAGGGCGTCTCGCCGCTATCCCTTATGGACCTGACCACCAGGCGCGACGGGACACAGAAAGAGATTTGTTTCCAACGCGGAGACAGAACGTACACCGGGTGGATAATAGGCAAAAACCTATGCGATAAACGGGAAGTAATTGTTAGATGCAATTGCCCTGGCGCCTATACGAACGTTACCGGACATAAGACCGTAACGGTACCCGTCGAGAATATTATACTATTGTCGGATTATTAATTTACTAGAGTCATGGAAGAATTTAATAAGAAACTTAAAGTAGACCGTATCAATCAGTTCGGGCACCTCGTTAAGTCTATGGCGAACGGGACACCCGCTGAAGGGTACACAATGGGAGACGCTATAAAGGCGCTGCCGGATAACCTGCAACAATTCTTATTGTCAGAGGTACCCGACCGGATAATACGGAAAGAGCACACTCGTAGAGGCCTCAACATCCTAGAATATACCACGCTGCTTGCAGGCGTAGACGAACTACGGGAGACGTACACGGATGAAGTTTTCAAGAGCAACCCGGCTAGGGAGTTGTGCAACCTGTTAGGCATCAAGTCAGCCTTTCCCGATATACTAGATGTAATAGACGAGGTATTGAAATTGTTTCCAGAAAGGATGACACGGAAAGACCTCGCAAACGAACTGTACATGGACGAGGTAGGAATGAGATAATAACAATTTAAATTATATAGTGATGAAAAGATTTTATTATGAAGTAGGCGAGGTTTTTCGCAAAGGTAGAACTAGATATGTAGTTAAAGAGGCGCCGCACGGAACTTGTAAAGGATGTGATTTTTACAGGCTGAAACCGAACGGGGAGCCGGAATGTATAGGAATGGACTACGCGTGTGACAGAGATTACCGGGATGATAATAAGAGTGTTGTTTTTGCAGAACTAGGAAATGCTACGAAGGACTAACTTACATAAGTATCAGATAACGGCCGTTAACCATATTGAGAACAACCCGTTCGCCGCGCTATTCCTCGATATGGGACTAGGGAAAACCGTGTCCACGTTAACGGCCGTGTCTGACCTTATAGAACGATTTGAAGTAACCAAGGTACTTGTAGTGGCGCCGAAGAGAGTGGCCGAAATGACGTGGATAGACGAGGTTAACAACTGGGAGCAGTTAAGGCACCTACGTGTATCTGTCATAAAGGGCACCGCCAAGCAACGCGAGATTGCCGCTAGGGCGGATGCGGATGTGTACACGGTTAGCCGGGATAATCTCGTGTGGCTCTTACAAATGTGGGGTGGGCAAAAAGTTCCTTATGATATGCTAGTACTTGACGAATTAAGCAGTTTCAAGAACCACAGCGCCAAACGTTTCAAGGCGGCAAAGGTTATCCGCCGGAGTTGTTCCCGTGTTGTCGGTCTTACAGGAACGCCCGCGCCAAACGGACTTATCGACCTGTGGGCGCAAATGTACCTTATAGACGGGGGGCAAAGACTGGGAAAGACCATAACCGATTACCGGGCTAACTACTTCCGTCCGGGCCGACAGAACGCCGGGATAATCTACGAGTACAAGCCGCTAGCCAATACCGAGGAAGTAATAGGCGGAAAGATATCCGACATAACGTTATCAATGAAGGCTCTAGATTTCCTAGATATGCCGGAAGTGTCCTACATTAACAACTACGTAGAACTATCTCCGAAAGTCAAGAAGGCATACGACAAGTTCGAAGAAGAACAACTTCTAACCTTGCTTGACACTACCGGGGGCGGTTCCAAGGAGATAACCGCACTTAACGCGGCAGCCCTCACGAACAAGTTACTACAATACGCGGGCGGCGCTGTCTATGATGAAGTACGGGACGTGTACGAAGTCCACAACGAAAAGATAGAGACACTTATAGAAATGGTTGAGGCTGCCAACGGAGCACCTGTACTTGTGGCGTATGGATTCAAGCACGAGGAAGCCCGGATAATGGAGGCGTTGAAACCGTTCGGGGCTAGAAGGCTTAACACAGTGGATGATGTAAGGGACTGGAACGAGGGAAAGATTCCCGTACTGGTTACGCATCCGGCAAGCGCGGGGCACGGTCTGAATATGCAGAAGGGCGGAAACCGTATAATATGGTTCAGCGCTACATGGAGTCTGGAACTATACCAGCAGTTCAACGCACGGTTGTGGAGGCAGGGACAGAAGAAAAGTGTATTTGTCCACCACTTGATAAGTAAGGGAACCGTAGACGAGCGGGTAATAGGTGTGCTAAATGGAAAGGCAACGGCCCAAGACGGGTTGATGAACATAGTTAAGGAACTGATTAAAAAATATAAGATATGAATGTATTGAGTTTATTCGACGGCATGAGTTGCGGACAAATCGCGCTGACCGAACTAGGATGTTTCCCGGATAAGTACTACGCTTCCGAGGTGGACAAGTTCGCCATACAGCAGACTATGAGTGTGTTTCCGGATACTATCCAACTAGGGGACGTTACCAAGGTGGATGTATCTCAATTGGATAAGATTGATTTGCTGATAGGCGGCAGCCCGTGCCAATCGTTTTCATTTGCCGGAAAACAGGTGGGTATGGTTACAACCGATAAGGTAGATATAACCGACTTGCAGACCTACCTAGACCTCAAGGAAATGGGATTTGAATTCGAGGGGCAATCATATCTATTTTGGGAGTATATGCGCATACTGACAGACATACGGAAATACAACCCGGACGTTAAGTTCCTGTTGGAAAACGTAGTTATGGCGAAGAAATGGGAAGCCGTGCTAACCAAGGCTATCGGAGTGGAACCCGTTAAGATTAATAGTAACCTAGTATCCGCGCAGAACCGGAAAAGATTGTATTGGACTAACATAGCAGAGATACCCCAACCGATAGACCGGGGAATACTTATCCGTGATACCCTCAAGGGCTTTAGATGAAAAATATTATATATCATCTAAAGCCCTTGAGGGTATGGTTAACCACGCTAGGGTAAACGCCGAGAAGGGAAACGGTTTCGGAGCACGAATAGTTTCGCCGGGAGGGAAGGCGAACACGCTTTTGCAAAGGTGTTACAAAGACGGGAAAGATAATCTTATAATAGCTGCCAGCCGTGGAAGGGCGTGCGAGGACGGGGTTACTAGGCAGCACCTAGAGCCGAGGAAGGACGGAAAGTCTAATTGTCTCACTACGGTACAGAAAGAAAACCTATTGATTGAGAATCGCAGCACGTTAAGACGGTTAACGCCTAGAGAGTGCGCACGGTTGCAGACCGTACCGGAGTGGTACGAGTGGGTGGTATCTGACACACAGATATACCGGATGTGCGGTAACGGGTGGACGGTAAAGGTTATAGAGCATATATTAGGACATTTATTCATTTAATTAAATACGTTATGAAAAGAAAGTTAGAGTTAACAAAATTCCGAGAAGGTGATACCAATGAGCACGAAGGCGTAACCTACGAGGCGGTGATGTCCGAATGCGGGCGCATGTGTGAGGGGTGTGCGTTCCACAAGTATGGCGAACCCTGCAAAAGCCCTAGGGGGTGGCTATGTATTGAGATAGGTACCGGGAAGAACTTAATTTTTAAAAAGTAAAATAATGGGATATATAAATTACGCAGATACCTACACGGAAATATACAATGTAGGTGATACTATGGTATTGAGAAAAAAGGAAAGATTTACGTACATGGGCACACGGTATGACGAACTTAACAGGCGTACCGTACACCTATATGAACCTGTGTGCGGGAAATCTAAAGAGTATCCGCAAACTAGCGCGGATACGGTTAATCTATTTGGCATACCGGATAATTTTATAGTGTTTTTGTTCAAGGTTCCGGTAAAGGCTAGCAGCATTAACAATCCGGAAGCACCGGAGCGTAAACGGTCGTTCACTTCTAAAATGTTCGGCTGGTTCCTAGAGTCCAACCGTTGGAAACATTTCCTATACGCTATCCCGGCGGGAGCGGTAAACTTTTGGTTGGCTATCGGACTGGCGCTAGGTATGGAATTCAAGGATGCGCAGCACGGCGGTAAATTCGATTGGGTGGATGCTACGTGCACAGCAGTGGGCGGTTTCGTAGGGGCCGCGCTATCCTGGTGGCTATTGGGCAATTACGTATTACATTACCTAGTCAAACTAATCTTTTAAATCATAACATTATGGCAGACATGGAGCATTTATTCAGAGAGCAGGAAATGAGGGAACAGGCCGAGGCAACCGGACGCCCCACAGCAAATGAGATTTTCAAGACCGCATTGTACCGCGCGGAAAAGGCGCAATATAATATGCGTATGAAGATAGGGAAGGCGGAAGCCGAGGAAGTGGTAATATACGCCGAGAGCGTGCCGAGGAACCTAAAGAGGGCTACGGACTTTACATTTTACCGGAAAAACAATCCGCAAGTACAATTGACATTGACACGTACCGAGATGTATGCGTTACTCGGGAAAATACGGGAGGCACTGAAATTATGATTAAGAAGTTTTGCAAATGGATGAGTAGCCCGGAAGATTTGCCCGGGCTAGTAGTGAGAATGTTAACAGCTATTTTAATAACGGTGGTTTGGGCGTTCCTGTTGGCGCTGACAGCCGCGTTAACAATGTGTAGATTATAATGGGACAGAAACTAATGGAGTGCAGAAAGAAACCGCTAGAGTTTGTAATACAAGACCTAGCCACAATACTAAATGTAAATGAGTTCTTCCTATTCAAGTTCTGCAAGGAGAACGGGATATATTACAGGAAGGCTAAAAATTTCCCTTATCACTTGGTAAAGGCAATGGAGATTTGCGAGGCGATTCCGAAACTAAGAAGGGAGATAGCTACGGTACGGGACGACCGGAACACGAGAACGGAGCCAAACCGGATACCGACTATTGAAACCTTGTTCATCAAGGACAACGAAAAGACAAAGCTAGACAAGTTCAATACGGAGGACATCCCTAGAATGTGGTGCCCGGGAAAGGGGACGGTTAATTACCGAGGCAGAGTAGAATCAAATGTAATATATCGCCTCAATTATTATAAGGACGGCACCGTATCACTGGACATGTGGAAATGGTCGTTCCATAAGTGGGAAATGGTGGAACCGTGCAGGGCATTAAGAAATTGTAAGGCAATTTTACGCGAATGGGCCGACAAACATAGCTTTATAGCGAGGGATAAAGACGGTAAAGTAGTAGAATAACTGAAAAAACTTTCTTCTCAAATTTCTATGTTATTACATATTTAGTGATGACACAAAGATTTTGAGAAGAAAGTTTTTTCTCATTTTATTAATGTTTTGCGTTAATTGATACTAAATCGTTGTAAACAATATTTTTTGAGAGGCAATTTGAAAATAGCGTTTTTTAGGCAAAAAGAGTGTTTTAAAGGATATTGAGAGAAAAGTTTTTTGAGAAAAAATATACAATCGGCCGTTTTACGCATTTCTTCTCAAAAAAGTGCGCTAAAAGATTTTACAATCCTGTTTTATCTGTGACACTTATCAATGACGCGTAAAGCGTTGATTATCAGACTACAAAGTTTTTGCCGTAATAGATAAAGATTTTTCATCAGTGACACGTAACTGACTGATATTTATATAGTTATATATAGTGTAATAGATGTAATAGATGATTTGTATAGAGATAAAAATGAATGATTTTAGATTAGTGATTTGATATATATTAACTGATATTAATTAATATAAAATCAAAGGTGTTATTTTCGTATTTTTACCTTCTAGGGAAATATCAATTACATCTGTGACACTGGCTGTAACTCGCTGTGTCACTGCACGTTACGTGTCATTCTTCATCTGTGACACATCTATGACATCTATTACACCCCTGTGTTTCGAGACGTTAAGTTGCTGTAAAACAGATAGTTACGGTACGTAAACCACGATTATAGGCATTTAGCGCATATTTGAGGTAGGAATGTAGTATATTTGCTGTCAATAATTAAGAATCAATTTATGTATGAGTAAAACAGATAAGAACAAGGATACGGGAAAGCCTGTGCCGGAGGTGGTAATAGGGAAAGACGGGGTGCCTGTTAACGTTGGTACGCAGGCCCGCCTTGAAAAATCCCGCACGCGCCTGAATCCGGCTGACGAAATCGGCTGCGATAGCGTTTTTCAGATATGCCGCCGCCGTTGGGGACTGACCCCGATTTGGCAGGAGCCGGACGACCTTCTAGAAGCGTTCAACAGGTACCGAGAGTGGATAGACGCGCACCCTATAATAGTTCACGACGTGGTTAAGTCCGGTAACATGGCGGGAACCTTACTAGATATCCCGAGAAAGCGCCTTATGTCAGAATCGGACTTTTGCGCGTTCCTTGGCGCGGCACCTAACTACTTGGCGGAACGTAGACGGATATATGAAGCCAATTACGAGGAGTTCGGCCTAGAGGCTTCCAAGGGCTTCGCCGAAGCTATCGACAATATCCGTATGATGATATTCCAGGATATGGACGCGGGCGCAGCGTCGCAGGCGTTCGACCCTACGTATATCCGTTCTTTGCGCGGGCTGAAAATGGCACTCGATTATACATCCGGTGGCAAGGAAATTAAAGGAGGCCTCACAATACAGGTTTCAGACCCTAGGACGGCATCTAGAGTCCAAAAGCTAAAGGATTTCAAGAAGGAACATAAAGTGTCGGAAAACGAAGGAAAATAGCATTATATGAAGTGTACATATGTATTCGATAAAATGATAGGTCCGGTAACAGACCCGTACATAAGAGGGATAGCGAGTAAAGGCGGTACGCGTTCTTCCAAGACGTGGAGCGTGTTACAGCTTCTTTACCTCATAGCACGGGAAAGTACCGAGCCATTAATGATTAGCTGCGTAACGGACACGCTTCCAGCCGTCCGCCGTGGTATGTTACGTGACTTCACCAATATGCTGATAGACGAAGGTGTATGGGAGGATAGCGCGTTCAACAAGTCCGAGATGATATACACCGTCAAGGAAGGCGTATATATTGAATTCTTCGGGTGCGACAGTGCCGCCAAGGTACACGGCCCGGCGCGGGACATTCTTTTCATCAACGAGGCGCAACGGGTGCCGAGGGAAATATTTAGGCAGCTGGATGTGCGTACCCGGCTAAAGGTGATAATCGACTTTAACCCGGTTCGAAGATTTTGGGGCGAGACTGATTTTGTAGGGGACAAGTACGTAACTATCCACAGCACGTACAAGGACAATCCGTTCCTAACCGAACAACAAGTACAGGCAATCGAGAAGAACGCCAACGACCCAAATTGGTGGCGCGTGTATGGTGAAGGACAGACAGGCGGGCTGGAAGGCCTCATATATCCCGAAATTGACATTATCGAGGAGCTGCCTAAGGAATTGCAGGGCGAGGACACAAAACGCTGTGTAGGGCTTGATTTTGGCTTTCAGCAAGACCCGACCGCAATAGTCGACATCTACATGCGTGGTTGGGACTTGTACATAGATGAGATTTGCTACCGTACCGGAATGCTGAACCGCACAATAGCCGAGACGCTGAAGGAACACGGACTGCATAACATCTACACAGTGTGCGACAACGCCGAGCAGAAAAGTATCGTGGAGATACGGCAGCACGGTTGTAAGACTATACCATGCGTTAAGGGCAAAGGTTCCGTCAAGGCGGGCATACAGCAGGTGAAGCAATTCCGGCTACACGTAACTAAGAGGAGCGATAACGTACTGGACGAGGCGGATAACTATTCATACGTCAAGGACAGCATGACGGACTTGTACACCAATGAGCCGATAGACGCATACAACCATGCATGGGACGCTATCCGTTATGGCGTCGATTTCCTTATCCGCAAATATCGACCTAAAGCAGCCGCACAATGATACAGTTATACGAGCGTGTGCAGGTTACCGAGGACGGAAGGACGGGAACCGTATTGGAATCGGATGTATTGGGCGTTGTAGTCCAATACGACGGAACGGATGAACAAGAGTGGCTATTTTATGAACAAGTTGAACAATTAGAATTTGACGAATATGAGTAAAAAAGGATTTTACGGCCTTGAATGGCTGATACTGCAAGAGCGGACCAACTGGAAAGGAAAGGTTAAAAATGTCTTTCGGCGCGTGTACTATGCACTTTGTCGGTATAATAACCGCAAACAGTTAGAATATATTTGTAACTTGCACCCGTGTTATGAGGGGGGCCTAACTTCCGACCAAAGTAAGTTATTGGAAAAATTGTCGGAGTACGTCAAGGCTTCCCCGTTCATAACCAAAAAGCTAAAGACCGTGTACGTCCTTCCGAGCATCGAGAAAGTTACGCTATGGCAGCTAATCGAGACGCGCAGAGCCGAGACAGCAACGGAGAAGGTTACGAAATGGTGCACCCCGGTTGAGGGACAGACGGCCGAGTATTCACCCGATAACGTGTACCACCTGCTAACCGCGATGAAGTACATAAGGGAGCAGATTAAGGCGGCCGACGATTTGGAACGAACGCTATTCCCACAGGGCGCAGGCGGGCCGGACGCGGAGCCGGATACACTAAGGGAGGCAAAGAACATATTGACGCTAGTACAGGCTACGGCAGAGTTGTTCAACTGCTCGTTCGAGGAGGCGAAACGGATTAACTACCTGGACGCTATATTGGCATTGTCCAAGAGGCACGAGGAAGTAGAAAAGGAAAAAGCGGAAATGAAAAAACATTTTAACAAATAACTTATGATTAAAAAGTATGAGATAATCACAGTAGGGGCCGACAAGCGCATAAAGGCGCTTCGGTCTTTTAGCGTACAAGGTCGTTACGTTAATGTGGGCGATGTAGGCGGAATAGTCTATGACGAGAACACATTGTCACAGGAGGGTAACGCGTGGATATTTAGCGGAAACCTTGGCTATCCTTCTATCCGTGTGGGCGGCGATAGCATTGTAGATACAAACGGCTACGAGGGTGCAGTAACTGACCCTAGACCATTCGTTAACATTACAGGTACTTCGGCCCTTATCGGTGCACACGAGTTCGTTACGGGAAAGGTATCCGCCTCAAAGGTGCTTGCAGTAGGTGACGTAGAGCAGGGAAATGTAACTGCGGTTATAGGTTCCAAGTATAATGAATCCAAAGTACCGGACGCAAATACACTACGTACAAAAGTAGCGTACTATAATGGCATGGGGCCTTTAACAATCGCGGTAGCGGGAGGAGGATACGAGGCAAAGGTACTAACATACGACAGGGACGGAAAAATAACCTATGAAAGCGCGTTTTCAACCAGGGTAAACGCTACTGACAAGAACGCATATTATTATGCCGTAGTTATCCGTAAAACCCCGACAGCCGCAACAGTTCCGGCAGATATCGTAGCCGCAAATGTTACCATACCGTCGACAGTCATTGAAAGTACAATTAACATCAAGGACAGCCGGATAGAGTTCAACTACACTAGCGCAATGACCGTTGCAACTAAAGTTAATCCCGGGGCAAGCGGTTCAAACACCGCACCCGTATCGAACATCAGTGAGTCAAACGTAGTTATCAGCAAGAAGGGCGCCGGCGCATATGTAGCTAACATCTTTGCGGATGTGATTAAGTGTAATGTAGAATTTACCGCTACATCAACGGCTAGTTTGCTTATCGGGGACTTCCGTAACGTAGGCCGATTGATAGCGGACGGTTCCACCGCATACGCTTCATCTCTTGCAGTAAGGGGTGCGCTTAAAGTCTATGACTGTTATGATTTCGCATTTAAAGCCGCCGTACTTTCAACGGGCGCATATAATGATGCGATAGCCGCACAAATGCCGTTTACCTTTATCCGGTGTAATGTCCCCGTAGGAAATTTCCGTCATAACGCAATCGCAAAGAACACATACGTAGATATCGACTTCTCGAGGGCTAGCGCCGATTTGGGTAAAGTCTTTAACTCTATTACTCTGCATAGTTCGGAGGTAGAAGGTATGTATCGTTTGTATCACGTATCTAGCAATGCGCCCGGCGCGCTAGTGGAAAGCTACGACAGTGTTAAGTCGGCCAACTTTTCAAGGGTGGGAACTATGAGCGCTACCACGATTTACAAGGATGCAACTTTTACCGGGCTATTCGATATAGCGGGTACCAACGTATTCGGTGGCACAGGGAAGCACGGAGGCGGTAAAGGCTGCGAGATAACCAACACGAAAGAAACGGCAATGGTTATATCGGGCAATGTCCGTGTAGAGGGTAACGCCAAGGTTAAAGATACTAGAATCACCGGAACGGGCTACTTTGGCGGGAACTCCGTTACGGAGAATGCCTACATATTCGGCTCCGCATACGTGACGGATAACGGCGTTTTCTCCCCCGCCCCGGAAGAAGGAAAGTTCGATTCTGATATACACATAGAGGACAACGCTAAATTTTTGGCTACGTCTCGGGCGGGGAATACCGTTGTATATATGTGCGGAGACTCCGAGTTTTCCGGCACCATTGCATTTAATACCGTTTCCTTGGCAATGTACGGAAAGTCTAGAATAGCTGGGAAGGTATCCGGAAGAGGCGTATTAATACTAGAGGATAATGCGGATACGTCCGACAAGAATGTAGAGGCATACGGCTGTATTCGCCTTGTCGGAAATTACCGTCAAACCGAAGAAAAGATATGGACGGGTAGGCGGACAATCAGCAGCGAGTCCGAACCTACATACGAAAATAATGTAAAGACTAAGTATGACTTTTAAAGGGATATTAGATGACGTATCAACATGGGCGGGCCGACACGGCCTACCCGTGTTTTTCGGAGATGAGTACACACGTAACGTTCTAGCGAACCAAATTACGGGTGACTTCGTTTTCGTGGACATACCCGGAGGGATACAGACGTATTCCGATTTGGCGCCCGAACCGTTCGGAGTATCGGTACTTATCCAAGTGTTGGGAACGTCTTTCTATCTCCGTGACGACTCGAACGAAATAGAAGTCCTAGACAGGACTTTCACCGCAATTACAGACATTGCCAAGAAAGCAGGGTGTAATTACATTAGCGGGGCCGCAAATGTGGTTAAGAGGCAGAATATTTATGATAGTCCCAAATCCGGTTGGGAAATAACTATTAATATATCCGAGTAATGGCAAAGAATCCGATAACACAGATTGAAGTACTTCTAACCAAGCTACGCGACGATATCGAGCAGTCGTACATACAGAAGGGCCTGGTCGCTTCCGGTAATTTCGGTCGCGAACTGAAACTTACTGTAAGTGGCAACAACGCGAAGATAACCGCGCCGCGCTATGTCGGGGCAATGGAGGGAGGACGCGCAGCCGGAAGGCGCCCGCCGTTATCAGTCATCAAGCGTTGGATAGAGGACAAGAACCGTAGAGGGGCGAACATACCGATAGAAGCCGCCTATCCTATCGCAAAGATGATAGGCGAGGAGGGAATAAAGGTACCGAACGACCACAACCCCGGCGGCGTGGTGTCGGATGTACTTAACCCGGCTAGGGTACTGTCATTGCAAAATGACATCATAACGATAATACGATATGCGATTATTGACACATTAAATATTGACTAATGAATGTATATTTACCTATAATCAACGAGACGTTGGTAAGCAGCGCTTCAATAGAAGAAACCAACTTCTATTCGCAGCCTATCCCGGTATGGCCTACACGGTCGTACACTATTACCATTACACCGGAAAATCCCGCAAAGGACGTGGAAATATCTATCTTACAGGGAGGGCGTAGCAAGTTCCTAAAGACTATCCCGTACTCACCGAAGATTGAGTTCGATTTGTCAATAGCGGGCATGGTAATAAACCCGTTAACGCGTGACCAATCATTGGCAAATGGTGGAGGTAACGATTTAGGTCTAATCACGATAACGCACAATAGCAAATATTGTATGGCTATATTGTTTAACGCGGATGTTTCCGTGCATATGATGCCCGCAATAGGTGGAACCAATTTCAAGTTTCCGGTAAAGCCGAGAATCCCCGGACAGCCATACGACATTATTATGCCGTCATTGTCGTGGGAAGATAACGGGCTGACTAACTATGACATTACATGTGAACCCGTGGACGATTACCACGGACCGCACGTGTTCCCCACGAAGTATTTCCTAGGCAGTACGATAGATATCCGGTACATCAAGAAACTAACCGTTAAGAGTCCGCATACTGGCGACACGGTAGCCGTAGCCGAGTATGAAAATAAGTTGCCGGCCACCGTGGCGAACGACGACCAAATGTTATGCGCCGCGCGCCTACGTTGGAATATGCGTAACGGGCAGTGGTTTTGGTACGCCTTCAAAGACTATTTTTGGAACGAGGGATTCACATATATGCGCGGTTTGGGCGGCGCGTCCGAGCAGGGCATTCTGACTATCAACGTAGCGTATGCAAAGGGATTTTATCCGGCATTTCAAGAACTGTTAGTTTCGTCAAATATCGAATTGACGCTTCCGAAACAGTTCCCCACAATAGACGAGGAACAACGGTACAAAATGGAGATTACAAGTGACACGGGCGCACGGTGGAGCGGTTCGGAACGCGTGTACCGCCAACAGATTACGTTGCGTACTATCGGCTTTATGGACAACTATATACCGCCCGTTGAACCGGACGCACCCGCCATTATCCCGGTAGCGTTTACCGTTACTCCGTATGAGCATACGTACCCGTACTTTGCCGATATAAATGGGCTAATAAACGTTACTAGTAATGTTAAGTGGGACTTAGTGCCGCAGGTTGATTGGCTGTTCCCGGTATCGCCCGCAGACGGGAAAGGAAGTATCGGGGTTACTTCTGTATCAACTAGACGCACGGTGAATCCTTCCACGGTACGACGAGTAGGATACATTCATTTCATTAAGGCGGGAACCGCCGAGCAGATAGGAGGTACAAAGGTAAATCAGAACGGTGCGCCCGCGGTGAATACCACGCTAAAGTTTTTGCCGATATCGTCCGGGGGAGAAATGAAGTCATTTACGGTGAGTTGCGCAACACAAGGAAGGGGAACGTTACAGGTTAGAAATATGGCAGGTGCTAGTGGTGCATGGGTTAACCTAGATGCTAGCCAATTGGAGCAGGACGGGGGAGATGTATATGTGAATCCGGCGCGCAATTTACCGGAAACCGGAGGAGTTCCGCGCTCGTGCATTATCCGCACTACACACGACATCACCGGACAAAAGGCAGATGTAAACGTTATGCAGTCCGTAGCTTGTCCAGTGGACAGATTCCCGAACGATTTCAAATGGGCGGGCAAAGGTATGTACGCCTATGACGGAAACCCGCATCCGGGAGCTAATTTCCGGTTCACATCCGGAATACCGGGAACGGATATGGTAGCGGAGTGCAACAAGTCATTTATATCTAATCTTCGGATAACGCGCGAGGAACCTATCTGGATACTTCTTTTTGACATAGCGCAAAATGCGGGCCCCGGAGGGGGCGTTGATAGATTTGCGCGTATAAACATCAAGCACGTACCCACAAATAAAATACTTGCTACAATAGTAATATTTCAGCGTGGGTACAACAACGCGCCCGCTAACTATGTGTACGCTAGTTGGGACACATTAGAGGCAGGAGAAGGAAATATGCATTACTTTGATTTGATAACCGCCGCATCTACGGTTCCTAGCCTTGTACCGCCTTCACAGGCTAGAACATATAATATTGACAGCCTCAATGTAAATGGGGTGCAACTTAATAAGTTCCGCGTTATGCTAGATTGGAATCCCGGACGGACCCGAACTATCAATTTATCTGCGAACGTTACAGGGGCTTCGGGGAACATTCCGATTATACAGTATTCCAACGTTGACGCTATGGCAATAGCATCTAATCAGATTTGGCACAGGTTAGACCCGGTATGGGTGCTGAGTGCCCCGAACGAAAGAACCGCAGAAATAGCGGTGCAGGCGCAAAAGCTAAACCAACGTGATGAGATATCGTTCTTCCGGCTTGACAACTGGGTAACGCTAGATTCAACCGCCATAGACCCTAATAACAATTATATTAGAAAGTTCAATTTGCGGATAGCGGCCAATACGACAGGCGCGGCGAGGGGTACGGAAGTACGGTTCCAAAGACCGGGGATATCTGATATAATTATACGAATCGAACAGGCGGGATAAAATGGATACAGTAAAATTAAAGATTAACGGAAATTACGTGGAGGGCCTTTCGGGGTCCTCTGTAAAACTCACAGTCAACAATATATCACCCGTCACAATGACAGGTGACAGTGTGGCATTTTCGGCTACTATCAAAGTGCCGAGGACACTCAACAATGACTGGACGTTCATTAACTTGCAAAAGGGTATGCACGAGTGCATTTTTTACGATTGTCAGTTACTCGTGTATGGGCTTCCGTTCCGATACATGGGCTATGACGTGGAGTTCTACGCCAAAGTATCATACAACGGTGGGAACTACTCTATATCGCTAGTCGAAAATACGCAGAAGTGGAGCGACGAAGAAATACGGATACAGCACAAGTTAGAGCAGGTAGAACAGATGTTTGCCGGGTGGCTAAATGCGTCGAGGGTCGTCAACCTTGAAAAGATTATCAACGACCATATCACATGGAAAGAAGGTAAATTTCCGGTTCTCACTCCGAAACATAACGAAGGTTCAGAAATACCCGAACCGGTAGATGCGGCGCTGCTAAAGCCTACTATTATGATATTCCGTTCGTCTATCGTATGGGATAATGATGTAGCATCCGGTAATATGACTCTAGTACCTAAGGGGTACACGAAGGGCCGGGGCGGCTATATCTATCCGGACATTGCGCAGGTAGTGATATCCGACACTATGAAAGCCTTGTATGCCCCTCTTTTTGGCCCGGCCCCGGGCGGGCAAAACCCCGGGTTCAATATCCGGTCGGGCGTAGGGCGCGATATTCGTATGATAGTGGAATACACAGGAACTACCATTCCTAGCACGTTGCCGGAACTGCACATAGTAGCGGAATCCACCAATTTAACGGAGTGCATTCTATACGCCCGTTCAAGACTGACCGACCGTATTTGGCTGTATGTATCGCCGCTTAATTCCGTGGCGTTCGTTACGCCTACGAGCGACAAGTATATGATACTTAAAGGGCTGATAGGCGGTAGCAAGGTATCGTGTTTCAAATTCCCGAACGGGTACGCGCCGGAAGAACTGATAGATATGGGGGAAGGGAAGGCGGAAGTACTGACCCAATACAGACCCGCAGCCGGGACAATAGTAACCGGAACGGGGTTCCCTTATTCGGACGTAAAGAAAATGGTGGATGACCTGTGTACGGCGTTCCATTGGCGGAAGCAGTGGCGGAACAAGACGTTAAGTATTGAACCAATCATACACCCGTCAATACGCGACCGGAAAGATGACAGGCATAAATACATAGTTGATTGGAGTGATAGGTTTTCCGGAGTGGACACGATAGAAGTTCCGGATGAGTTTGCCGACCAACTTGTAACACAGGTGGGCGACGTAAAGTACAGCTGCCCGATAGGCCCCGGAACGCTTAATCCGGTGAAGGACGCCTATAAGTCCGGTTTGCCGTTCGCATATAACTTTATGGCATTTCCTAAGGTTGCGCTAACATCCAAGTTCACCACAGGCGGAACCGCTACGTATGTGACTGCACTAGAGGACATTTATAGGATGTATATAAAGAGGCACTTCAAGTTATTTGCGCCTAGAATGCAGGTTAAAATCAAGGCGCGGTTAAGCTATTCGGACGTTATCAACCTAAAGTTGGACAGGGCGTATTACTTTTCGCAGTTGGGCGGATATTTTTACATAAAATCCCTAGGCGAATATGACGTAACTAAAGGAGATTGCAAGCTATCTTTGTACAAATTGGATTTAACGAACTAGAGTATGGCAGACCAAGTAACATTATTAGACTTAAATTTTGGAACGTCAGAGGCTGAAAAAGGCCTCGACGCTCTGATAGCAAAGAGTATAGCGCTTGCAAAGACCAAAAAAGATTTACAAGCTGCGTATAACACTGAAAAATCAGCCCTTGACGCTCTTAACCAAAATTACGCGGACGGGCTTGTATCACAAGACAAGTACGAGGCGTCAGTTCGGAAGCTGAACAAGGAAATGATAGAGACAAAAAAGGCTCTATTAGACAATGCGAACGCGCAGAAGGAGAACAACGCCGAGATTAAGAGTACCAAGACGTTGTTAGACAGCGAGGCCACAAGCGTTAACGCGCTGCGTGCACAGTTGGCACAGAACACCGTGGAACTTAACAAGATGTCCGAGGCGCAGCGCACTACTAGCAAGGAGGGGATAGAACTTACCGAACAAACCAAGGCGCTATCCGACAAACTGAAAGAGCTAGAGAAGTCCGTAGGGGACAACCGTAGAAACGTGGGTAACTATGCGGAAAGCGTCAAGGAGGGAATTTTGCAAACGCAGGGTCTATCCGGTGGGACTGGCGCGCTAGTCGGCGCAATGAAAAGCGGGATAACAGGCGTACAGGCATTTAACGCGGCATTGAAGGCGAACCCGATTCTATTCATAGTTACAACCGTGTTAACTCTTATCGGGCTGATTGAAAAGATGATTAAGCGTAACAGCGACTTATCAACTAGCCTAAAGGCGGCATTTGCACCGTTTCAAACAATTATAGGGCGGTTGTTGGACTACATAACGGAGTTGTTCACGGCCCTTGCAAAGGCCTTTGAATGGCTAGCTGAGAAAATAACGTGGCTACTCAATAAGATAGGGCTTATATCGGACGCCACGTTGGAGGCCGCCCGGAGTGCTAGCGCTCTAGAGAAGGAAATGCAGCGCATATATAAGGCGGAAACGGATATGCTTGTGCCTATGGCACGGATGAAAAGGGAAATGGAGGAGTTAAAGACCCTAGCGGCCGACCAAAACAAGAGCACCGAGGAACGCCGGAAACTGTTAGAGCAGGCGACCGAGAAACTGCACGCTATCCGCGACATGGAGGTACAGATACTAGAGGCCAAGTACAAGCAAATTAAAGCCCAAAATGAGTTGGGATACACATCAGACGAGGACGCACGGAAGGAGCAGGAAGCCCTAGCAGCGCTAGAGCAGGCCCGCGCCAATTACGCTACACAGGAGAAAGAAATATACGGGCAGTTGACAGGTTACGAAAAGGCGGATGCGGCGGCCAAACAGGCAAATATTAAGGCAGCACTAGAAGCTAGAAGGAAAGCCGCGGAGGACGCGGAAAAGGCAGAAGTAGACGCGGCAAGACGTGCGGCGGATGAGAGGACTAAAGCGCAACAAGCCATATTGAAGCAATACGCGGACGCTATCGAGGCTATGCAATTGCAGATTGCCGAGAACGAATTGAAGAACGGCGCGGCAACACTGGAAGAACAACAGCGGGTTATCAACGCACAGATTGAGGCGGAAAAGTACAAGAGGCAGCAAAACCTAATTGGAGAGCAAGAATACCTCAACAACGTGAAGACCCTGCAACTAGAGTTTGCCGCGTCAGTGAAGGCCGAGGAGGACGCACGGATGCAGGCAGACCGGGACCGTAAGGCAATGGAGATTGAGAACCAAAGACAACTAGACGATATCAAGTTAGGCAACTCGCTAGAGGCTGACCTTATCCGGCTGAACATGAAAAGAGACGCGGAAGTAGCC
>OGQW01000941.1_pt1 | contig 19620 bp, 36 predicted proteins | sample 1553301 | NCBI WGS metagenome assembly OGQW01 (sample SAMEA2579974, study PRJEB22360) | human gut metagenome
TCATTTTAAATTCCTCCTTGTAATCAAATACAATCATATTCATTGAATATAATTGTATTCATATATACATTCTCTTTTTATTTAAACTTAAATAAAACTTTAGCAAATTGAATTGGCTGTATAATTTCTGCTCCACATTGAGAGCAATATAATTTTTTGGGAATATCTGTAATCACTTGATAGCTTCCTTCTGTTCAATTATCACAATATGGACAACAAATTTTTATATATGGTTTTCCTCCAAGATCGAAACATGTTTTTATTAATTCATATTTTTCGTCTCTATCTTTTGTATCTTTAACCATTACAATATTCTCCTTGAAATCAGGTTTTCATTCTTTTGTCTCTATAACTGTCACCGTGCCTTGAATGATTCCCAAGTTAGACGACTCTTTAAATGTATGCGTTTCTGCAACATCATCCTTTGTCATTGGACGTGTAAGATACCACAACGAATCATCTTTCCACGTTATTTCCTCTAATTTCAGATTTGGATCTAATTCAATAGTTGTAGATCCACCCCATTTTCTTGTTGTTGCTTGACAACCTGCCAAACTCAATGTTGCCATAATTGCCAATGCTACGCAAATTTTCTTTTTCATAAGTTTATTCTCCTTTTTATTTATTCGTCCAAAATCACTTCATAAATTGTAGACTTTGGTAGTGTATTTGCATTTGTAAATGAAGTTTCATTATCTTTTAATACTCTCGGAAATATCATTGTGCCAGAAATTTCTTCTCCATTCAAATCTTTAAAAGGACAATTATGTACCTCTATTCTATATGTCCCATCACTATTTTTTATAAGAATCATTTCTTCGCCATAAACATCCATAAATTATTCCCCTATCATATTTTACAAAATTCAAATTCCTCACCACAACTACATTGAATTGTACCTGAAATTCCTATGCTTGTCGGAATAAAATGATAGGTATATCTGCCACCAATAATACCAACGGCATGAGGGTTATTCCCTAATGTTTTAAGCCCATGTACTTCCGTTTCATGCTTTTCTTGCCATTCTTTAATCGCCTTTTGCTCACTTGCCGAAATAGGAAACCCACGTCTTAATTTCTTTTCCATTACATTCAGCTCTTGTTGCAAGCCTTCAATTTCTTTATCTTTGTTATATTCTTCTTTTAAATATTGATTTTCTGTTTCAAGTTGTTCAATTCTTAATCTGTTGTTTTCGTTTATTGCCTTAATTCTGTCAAGGCATTCGTCAAATTTTCCTACCATTAACATATATTATTTCTCCTTTTCTATCCTTTGAAAGTAATATTTAATCGGCATCTTCTCTCAACACTATATCTCTATATTCTTCACCGGAAATCTTGCCAAGCTTCATATCTACATAGGCAGCCAATTCATGATTGCGAATAAAATCACAATCAGATATACAATCCCTTATAATATCGCATGCATCCGTTGAATGAATATAACACATACTTTCTCTTACGAGGGCATTACTCATTCTCAGAGTTGCTTTGCGGTATTGTTCAATTATGTAAATGAGTTGCTCTTTGGACAACTTTGTTAATTGACCTAAAATATCTTCCCACATATGATTATTCTCCTAATTCTAATAACTTATTGACCAAATCTTGCAACCTTGAATTATTCGGATATTTCTTTGCCATATCTTCATAATACGTAACCGTTTTGTATTTATTGATTTCTTGTTCCAGTTCCTTTTCAATTGTAGCTTTCTTTTCTGCCGTCTCTTTTAATCTTTTCTCTTCTATATGTCTTTTGTTATACGCATCCATATTCACAACACCAATAACTTGTCCAAGTATTTCTTTATCACAATCTTCAATAGGAAAAACACGTTTAATTTCTCCAAGTACCCTTGCATTTTCATTTCCCCATCCATTCACAACGACCAACCATGAATCACATATTAGCTTTGCTTCGTCATCATACAATGCAACTGCATAATCATCGCATGCATAATCGTCAAACAAATTAACAATTGCCACTTTATTAAAATCTTTCATATTATTTACCTCCATAAATTGTGCTTTTTATACTAAATTATTAAAATATCATCTTTGTATAACTTCACTTATGACATATAATACGAGCATTGTTATAAATACTGTAAGCAATATACTATCCGCCACTTTCCTCACCCCCTTTGTCTTGAAATTAAGCTTTCGTTCACCTTATTAACAAATGTCGTCCCATTCGCTAAGTTCATTATTGAGTTTTTTCATCATTTTCAATCTCCTATTTCAATTTTCTCTCCAATGTATTTATGAACATATTCTTGAACATTCTCAGGATACGAATCTACGACATAATCTGTATCAATTGTTATCTTCGTAATAATATTCTCCGTCTTATCCAAAAATATATTGCCAACCGTACCACCTGGAATTCTTATGTACAAAAGTCTTTGTTTCATGTCCGCTTCAGTTGCCAATATATAATGTCCATATTCATATTCATCAATCATTTTCTTATCAAAACCAGCCAAATCATCAAGTTCTTTGGTTAGCTCACAATGATATTCATGAGAAAGATATTCGTTTAATTCTAAATAACAATCATATCTATGAGTTAGTTTCATATCATTTCCGCCTCCAATTTTTCTATCGTGATTTTATATTTCTCACAATCTTCTGTTTTAATACCAAGTAATTCATCTATAGCTAATACAACTATAGATGAATATGGAGTCTTATTAGTTTCAAATAACCATGTATCACTATATTCTCCAACGTATCCAATAAATTCTTTCTTTTCTCCTATGTTCATTTTAATTCTCCTTATTATATTGATCCCATGCATCTAACACTGTAAGAAACATCTCGCCTTTTTCAGTCAACCAGCAACCTCCGATACTGCTACCATGCTCCGTAAAGCCACGGTCGTCCAAAATGTATGCCATGAATTGTAATAAGCCCCACTGTATATCATCTTGATCATCTATATTCAATTCTGTCTTATATCTTTGTTGCACTTCATCATAATCACACTTGTTGTCCTTCCAATCTTTTCGAATATGAAGATATTTGCGTATGACATCTAATGTGTCATTAGGACAACCGCAACCGCACAATCTTAATACGTCATATGAATAATAGTCTATTAATGGGTCGATTAGAGATTCTTCATACCATTCTTCTCTATTACCAACTATAACCTCATTCTCCAAGGAAAGATTAGATTCTTTTTTTATAATCTTTTCTGCAATTTCACTCAATAACATATTTTGTTTTCACCCTTTCATATATTGCTTAATTTCTTCATTCGTTGCAATCTTCACTTCACTAAGCAAATATTCTCCACACCAACTTTCTTTATAACCCGAAACCATAACCACATCTTCTTCATCCTCCTCTGTTACGCATTGATAACAAGCTACTGTACCCAATCTCTTTGTATTTCCTACTTGAACAACAACAAATGTTCCTGTATTGATTGGGAATGTTTTTGTAAAACTCATAATGATACTTCCTTTCGTGGATATTCCCCTATGGATACCAAATACAAAATATATAAACAATCAGCCACATCGTGTATTTTTTCAATGAGATCTCCATGAGATGAATATATCTCAAAATTATCGACATCCATAATGCGTACAGTCAGGTATGAATGTGTTGAGCCTTGATAATCATAACCACAGTCAATTTTTATTTCTTCCATAATAGAAATTCTCCATTAAAACAACATTTTAACTTATAAGATTAAACTTGCGGTGAGTATTGAAAGGATGGCATAAGTTGTAACTTAAATAAATTCTTTTCGTGCATTGAGTCAATTTTATTTTTTATATCTTTATTGTCAATTTCACCGGTTCTTATATATTTATCTAAAATATCATATGTAAAACCAAGATTATCCTCGTCAGTTTTTCCACAAAGACCATCAATAGGAGTTTTATTTACTAATTCAGATGGGAGTCCTAATTCACGACCAATAGCTTTAACTTCTGAAACTGTAAGTTGTGATAGTGGGCTAAAATCTCCGGCGGCATCTCCATATCGTGTTGCATAACCAACCCAATCTTCTGAAAGATTACATGTATTAGCAACACGCCCATTTACTGATTGTGAAATTGCATATAGCGTTGCCATTCTAATACGCGCCGGAAGATTTGTTATAGTTTGCTTACTAATCTGAATATCATCTGCCTTAAAGTGAATATTATTTAATAATTCATCAATAGCGGCACCGACATCAACTGTATAATTTTTAATGTCCAAATAATCACATAGTGAATGAGAATATCTAATATCATCCTGAATATGATTTGGCATAAGTACACCAATAACTCTATCTTTTCCCAACGCCTCTACACATAATGTAGCTACGACACTTGAATCTTTACCTCCTGAGATGCCAACTACTGCATTACAATCCTTACCATTCTTATCAAACCAATCTCTAATCCACTGCACTACTTCGTTCTTTACTGTCTTTGCATCAAAATTACTCATTTCTTAACACCTCTCTAAATTTTGAGAAAATAATATTATCTCGAAATTCTTTTATCATCCTTTATCCAACCTCCACAATTCAACTTCGCAGTCCACGAAAATATCTTCAATCATTTTATAAACATCCGCCCAATTAGCTCCGCCTCTACAACAGCCTATTTTATACGGCATTGCAATTTTGCTCATATAATTATTATTCTTTTCATGAAGCAATTCATAAAGTTTTGTAAAACATTCTCTTAATGCATTAATATCGGTATATTGTTTTCCATCATATCCATAATTGCTTTGTGCAAACATATTACAAACAAATTTTTCATTTAGCGGAATAGCAATACTTCCAGAATCAAAGTCGTTCCATTTACTATTTATTGGAACAATTTGGATTTTACCAAGCATATCATCTGAACAAGCCTTCAAATATTCGTTATATACATTGGGATATTTCTTTTTAACTTGTAAAGCCACACCAGAACCCATTCTTTTTTGACAGTTTACTTGATGCACGATGATTCTTGCATTAGATCGAAATAAATCTCCGTCAATAATTTTAATCATTTGTTCCTCCATACATTCTATTTCTAATATCCATAAAGGTATCTTCTTTTACCAATTCTCCGTTTTTAAAAACAGTTGTCAATAAACTATCATCACTTATATCAAGCAACTGATCCTGACACTTCAATTCACCATTTTTTTCATAAACTTTACAACAACCTTTATGAGATTTCTTTAGATGACTTGTATCTGTCTTTGGGTCTTTGAAAATCATTAATTTCTTACCATCAATTACTCCATAAGTTGCTTTCATAGCAATTCCAAAAGTATCTCTCGTAGCAACTATCATCTTTCCATTCTCCATAATTGCCGTAAAACAAAAAGCTCCTACACCATAAGCAATATTATTGGCTGCAAATCCACGTTTCTCCAACTCTCTCCAAATTGTTTCTACATTAGAAAGGGTACAGCCATCACCGTAAATGATTCCTATATGAGGGTTTAACTCTTTATATCCTTTACTATTTATAGAGCCACCAAAGATATCCCATAGTCTTTCAACTGTTTTAACTGAAATTTCTACAATATCACCACTATCAGGACGAACCAGAAGTTTACCATTATGATTCATAATTTCTTCTTTACATTGCGGAAGAATATTATTTATCATATTCCAATAATCATATGTATCTGAGACCATACTAAATGATGTATTTGGATAAAGTTCAGTCAAAAGTCTCTTCACGAATGTAATTTCATCTCCGTCAATAGAGAAATTTGCACCCATAACAGAATGTTCTGTCGATACAGCACCTAATCCAATTCCGTTCTTTTTACAATCAGCATTATAATATTTATCTATATAGTTAATCGCCGGAATTGTTGATGTTTTATTGAACGAAAGTAGCCACGAAGCTGAACATCTTACAGCTTCATCCATACAAGACATTCCTCTCATACCAAAGTCCGCACAAGCCACGTCTCCCGACAATCCATCAGTTGTTTTATCGTACCAATAATCCGCAATCTCTCGATACATATGACCGATTGTTGCATGGCAACAAGGTTTCCATAGTTCAACCTGTAGGATACATTCAATCCACTGTACAAGCCAAGCAAAATCATCATTTGTATTTGTAATCTCAATGCATGGAACTCCCATTGGTACAAGTGTTCCTTCTGACAAAGCTCTTATCTCTAGTGGTAAATATCCTAATCTATGCAATTGGACAATCTTGTCTAAATCATAATTGTCCTTACCAATCTGTATATCCATTGAATCAGTGTAAAGAGACACCATTTCATCTTCTGGCAAATCGAAGAAATTTTCTTGGAAATATCCCATTAAATATTCTTTGATAAATGCCTGTAATCCAAAGAAAACCATCTTGTTTCTGTTCTCTAACATTGATCTTCGAGGCACCCAATATGATACTAGCTTAGTTAATCCTTTGGGATACATTCGCGAGTGGCACTGTTTATAAGTGTCTGATAGTAGCAACGCCATTGTATTATTCATAATTCTTCGACCTCCATAACTGTTATTTTTTCATGATTACCCTTAAACAAACTATTTGTCGTAAACAGTCTGTTCACAGTATTATTCTCCAAAGATTTAATTAAAGTACCTTTTTCTTTGTCAAGAATTGAGTTTTCTGTATGTGTAGCATATGCGTAAATTTCTTTTACACCATTTTTCTTCAATTCTTCTGCACTATAATACAGCGAGCCACCATAAGCAATAATGTCATCAATCATTAACACGGCTTTATCATCTAAATCAATTCCATTCGTTCTGATGTCTAATCCGAGAATTTTACCAGTTTTCCAATCTCGTTTCTTTTCTCCATAACAGTATTGAAGTTCAGGAAATAAATCAGAATATCTTTTTGCCGCCCCTGCATCTGGGAAATAAAGAACAAGATTTCTCTCTCCAATTTTTGCAATTGCCTGTTCAATATATTCCTTTGGATTTTCCTTAAAACAATTATTAAGCAATGCCGTAGAAACATCACTATGAGCATCTAAGACATAGACACCCGAAAAGTTTAACCCGTTAATAAATTCACAAAAATATCTTAGAGTAAATACTTCGTCATTATTTTTAACTCTATCCATTCGAGCATTTGGAATATATGGAAGATTCAAATAGTAATTCACATTTGTTTTAAATCTTTCGAGATGTTTCTTTATCAACATTAAATAAAACATCTCATCATTGCTTTCATATATCCAATCAAGCCAAATACAAGGCGAACCGTCATAATCATATTCTTCGATACTATTCACATCAATATTTATTCTTGGTGTTCCATCAGGGAATTTATTAATTGTTACAATATCTCCATTAATTTTAATCATATTTATTCTCCAATCTTTCTGTACTCTGTATAAACTTCATTTTCGCAATAGTATAAATTGTAATCATTTTGCTCAATATACCACCAACGCTTTTGGTGTCCTTCTTTTAAATATTCTCTACAATAATCAGTTTCTTCATAGTGATTATCCATCATTTGTCTAAAACTTAATTCATCAATATTATCTGAATCATGACAATAAGTTGCAATCTTATCTATTAAATCTTTTGTAAACCGTTCTGTAACTACAAAAACAACTCTGACAATCTGCCCACTATGATTCCGTTTGATTGTTTTTAATTGCTCGAAATCATGTAAATGATATACTACTCTCTCAAAAAACAGATAAGGAACTCCATCTACATTCGACATGCTTGTATGCAATTCAATATTGATACCCTCTGTTATTTCAAAAAATCTCTTGTACCAATCAATGTGATTTTCAAAATTCCATAATGGATCTCCTCCACCAGAGATAGAGACCCAATTACACTTATTATCTTCTATCTTTTTCTTTAACAAATTCAACCCATCAAGTGTAGTCTTAGGAATATGAAGATTATTGTTTTTTACAATACAATATGGGCATGAATAATGACACCCAAAATTGGTTATTACACTCATATGCTTGTCCATATTTATTCTCCAATTACATTAATCTGACAACTCTTCATAACTTCCATCGCAGCCTTATGTTTGTCTGGTGTAACTCCGGCACAACAAGAAGCATCTACTGTTATTTCTGTATTAGGAAACGCACTTCTCAACATTAGTGCATTTGATACCACACATATGTCTGAACATAATCCTACTATCTCTATTGAACCTTTGACTCCCTTGTCCAATATTTTTGCTATCTGGTCTACAAGTTTCATTGAACCAAATATTTCTTTTTCTATAAAAGCATAATTTTTAGATTTTAATGCATTTCTTATAAATGAATTTATCAACCAACCCTCGGTATTTGCAATACAATGCTCTACCGGCAAATGTCTTCCTTCCAAAGTTTCAAGATAATTATCTGAATGAGTATCTTGAGTTACAAAAATTTGTCCTCCAAATTCTATAATTTTTTCACAAACAGGCTCAACAATATTTCGTGCTTCCTCTGTACCAAGTGATCCATCTATAAAGTCATTTTGCATATCTACTACAACTAATATCTTTTCCATATTATATATCCTTTCTTTTATACTACATATTGTATTTAATTGTTTATCTAATCACTATATATTGATTATCTTTTGCATTGAAACTGCCGTTTCAATTAGTTTTGTATATATTGAAAAATTGTTGGCTTATCACAGTATTCATCTATAACTTGCATAACTGCCTGTCTTGTCCAATTATTCTCACAACACTTGGTAAACCATTGCTCAAGCCTTTCAATATCATCACTCCCACCATAATCTCTCAAATCTCCGAATACCGAAACTGTAGTAGATGCCATCTCATTTTTAATAGGATTATGCCAAATGCTCATTTGAAGACTGCCTTCGCTACCCATTGGAAGAAACTCTTGTTGAACCCATTCGTCAGAATCGTCATAATCAAAATCTGCCATCTCTCCCCAATCAATTGTTCTTCCAAACTGTTCGATAATCTCATTGTCAGAAATCTCACCTATACTGTCTATTCTAAATATTGCCGCCACATGTGTCCATCTGCTCATATATTTATTCTCCTTTTTCATATCCATTTCTAATAATTTGTAGTTCTCTCATCAAATTAGAAGTTGAGTACAAAGCTGATTCATCGCTTAATTCTTTTAAAATCTGCAATGTATCCTCCAAATCTTTATCAATTTCTTTTTGTGATAAATCATTATTCGATACTGCTTGTTCTTCAATTCTTTCTCGTAATGTCTTATATTCCATAATATCATCCAATCTTAATGTCGATTAATCCATGCCTTGAACTGATGGAATTCATTTTCCGTCATACAAATGTCTGCATAATAAAATTTGCCATTCGTACATGATAAAAAGGCATAGTGAGATTTATCATATTTATCAATTTTAATCTGTATCTCCCTCATCGCAACTGCAAGTGCAACTTACGCATAATTCGTTTCTATCAAAATTCTTCAGCACCGCCATAGTAAATTTCTCCTTCCATTGCAACCTTCTTTTTAAAAATTGTTTTGCTCGCTACCTTTTTCACTCTGAAATTTACCGGACATTTATCATATATCTTTTTGTCAGTTACCGATACGATTCCTATCCCATATTTTGTTTTGCAAAGTATCACATCGCCAATTTGGACATTATCTCTGAATCTCATCCAATTTGAAGGAACTCTCCACATGTATGTTTTATGATCAACATCATTTCCATTAATATGTCTACCGTAAATATACATCGTTCGTTCATTTCTATAACTACTTGCTCCCCAATCTTCAACTTTAACTTCTATTTCTTCTATATTATTCTCTTTATAAATAAGATACATAATATAGCCATCGGTAAGAATTTCGTCTGAAGCAACCACTATTTCTCTATCTGGCTTTCCAAATTTTTCAAAATAATCTCTACATTTCTGAAGTTTTCTTTCGGACACATGAGTCCTTGCAAAAGCATCCGAAATCTTTATATCCGACAATTTCATAATTTTTGTTATCATAACAACATTCTCCTTTGTGTTTAATTTTCGGCAATCGAAAGGTTAAGTTTTAGATTTAATTTTTCACATATATCACAAATTTGAGAAAGAGAAAAATCATAATCACCACTTTCATAATTGGATAGCATTGAAGGACTTACTTCCAAATAACTTGCCATATCTTTTGAGGTCAAACTATGTTTTAACCGATATTCCAATAATGTTGTCGAAAGTGTATATTGAATATCGTAATAGTATGATTTTGATGCACTCATATCAGCACATAATTTATTGAGATACTCGCCAGCATTGACCAATTCTATATCATCACTCATTTATACTACCTTACTTTCCTTACATCACAATACCAATGTTATTAATTTGTCTATTCTCACTTGTACTCTTTTGAATTTCTCCATTGATTTTACAATAGAAGCTTCCACCACCATCAACTTTAATAACATCTGAAAATCCACAGTCTTTAATTTTGTCGTAAACCTCTCCACTTGTGATACAATTCGAGGTCTTCGTTTCAATGTAAAAATAATAAATATAATTGTCTTTGATACCCAAAAATCCGTGAACAGTTGGTCTAACTATCGAATTATCCCAACCTTCGTCCAAATATTCTGTTGTTGCCCTCAAGCCATCAACTATAACCGGAGCACCCGAAACAGCATATTTAACATCTTCATCATATAAGCTGTTGTACTTATCAATAAAAACTGTATTGTCGTTACAAATAATCAACGTAGACACGTCTTTCTTTTTAAACTGATCAGACGCATTTTGACTTGAATAGAAATAAACCTTATTATCCTTGACTTTTCGTTCCTTCAAATATTTCAAACATGGCGATGAAAGTGTGTTTTCATCTGTGTCGGCTACAAGGTTTGCCACTGGCAAAGTAAAGAAAATTCCATCCTCTTTGAAGTTTGCAAAATAACCAAGATTAAAATATGTATCTTCGTCCAAGTTGCTCTTTGATTTATCAACCAATTTAATTTGGAATCTATTTGATGGTATTCTCAACATTTTAATTCCATTGTGCGAAACTATTTTTGTCTCATTCTTATTCAATAGTTCAGAATACCTATCTATAACTATGTTTAAATCATCTAAATGAGCGAGTTTCTTCTTATTAAATATGTCATTCCAATGTTTTGTTTCATCATCAGTAATAACTCCATCGTCCTTCAAAGTTTTTGTTCTTTCTTCCAAAATAATTGGATATACAACTTCTCCATTCGGATCAAATACTTTGTATCCCTGCTCAATTCTTTCTTTGGTGCATTCAGCAATAGCTTTTTCTTTATCTGTATATGCACAAATTTGTGAACTGTCCCATTTGCCGTTATTCCAATTTTTTCGTACTCTATAATAACTCATATTATTATTCTCCTTTTATCCCTCATCTAACCTCTGCTGATATTCTGTGAAATACCATTCCAGTTCGTCTTTAAATATCTTAATCGCCTCTTCTGCCTTTTCTTCGGTCGAGAAGTAAATGATATTAGGCTCTCTTATGAGTTTAGTCGGATACACGCGACATTCTCTGCCGAATTCGCCATAGTTATATATAATAAAAAATTTTGTAACAGTGCAGCCTCCCAATCTTGTATTGATATTGTTCTGTCGTGCAGAGCTTGCCACTGACGTAACCTACGCATTAGCCTATCCGCTCTTGCGTTGTTTTCTGCTATTTTTTCGTCACTATAATAGTTTCCTATGTTATAACTTTGCTTATCATCTTGGTTATTATATTCTGTAACTCTCATTATATTATTGTATATATCGACAAGATCATACATTTCACCTTTTTTAACCCTCTCATATCCTGTCGGCTGTTCCTCTATTAGTCCCAACTCTTTCAGTTGTTCCTCACTGATTTCAGCTTGAATGGTTGTACCGTTTGCATTAATCGTTACTTTCATATTAACTATCCTCCTTATTTGTTGACCTATTCTGCAATAACTGTTTCTATCTCTATATCATCTTTGTCATTACTTTTTCTTAATAGGGACGTGTTATATTCTTTGACTGCTTCAATGTAGCGAGCCAGCATTGCTTTTGCTTCTTCTGCATTAATGCACTCACGAGGTACAATACTGTCATCATATTCTTTCGCACGACCTCTTATGTTTATAAAAGCTGGTGTTAGTTCTGGGCTACTTATACTCGTAACCTTAATCCCATTAGACGCGCAAAATTTAAAATCCCCTCGTTTAATCTCGTTTCCCTGCTCCAACACTTTCATTAACAATACATTTTCGATTCTCCAAAATTTAATTTTTAACATTTTATTCTTCTTCCTCAAACTCGTCCAAATATATCTCAAACTCGTCCTCTGTTTCATCTACGAATACATATACTGCTCCGTCTTTTCCACGTTGTGAGCCACTAACAAAAATGTTCTCATAGCTACCTGCTTGCTTTGTGAATGTATCTTCGTCAATTTCTTCTACTTTAAAAAATCTCATTTCATTTCCTCCGTTATTTCATCTACACATTTTGCACAATAACAGCCTTCAAGACCTTCTATTTTGTATAGAAAACTCATCCACATTCGATTCCATATGTCTTTATCAACACATCTTTTGCAAGAGCCTTGACCTTCACCCTCGCAACATGTAACTTTTACTTTTTTTAAATCATTCATTTATTTTTTCCTTTCAATCTTTTTACAATCTCTGAACACTTGTTAATATAAGATCTTGTTACTCGACCACCGTTTATTTTCTTTTTATCTTTTTCGTTAATAGATACTTCAAAAACATTAGATTTACTTATTTCTTTCATCATTAATATTCTCCTTTTTTTATTTTCATTTTTAACGCTTCTTTAAATTCTTGTTCGGTCATCTTATCGCTGTTTCCGATGTACCTTGTATATCCCTTATTCATATTCTCTCCCATTGTCTGAAAAGCCATTGCCATGCCCTCAAAACTCTTAGCACATACTTCTGTCGGTACATTATTCTCTTTCTTTGAAACAGGTTTTTCGTTACCGTTACAATAGTGTAAAATCAATGCAAACATTCCCGTTCCACCGGCGAAACCAATTATCATAGCCAATAGTAACATTAATACTTCTTTCATGGTTATATTCTCCTTATTTCTTTTTTGTTTTCTTCTTTAGTTTGACTTTAAGATGTTCCATCAACTTGTATTCTTCACTATCCCACAATCCATGCGCCAATAAGCTGTCTTGTTTATTGCACACCAGTTCTAATAGTTTTTGATACTCTTTTTGTTTCATGTTTTTTCTCCTTTCTGTACTTTCCATTACAATAATCTATAAATAAACTCTTAGATATTCTTCTTGGTTTATGTGGCGTAGTCATAATCTTATGTATTTCGTTTGATAAGTTTTTATCTTTAATTTTATTTATGTCATCTTTAATTAACTCAAGAATAAGTCTATTTCGTTTAATCTTTTTTCTATATTGATCTACTTGTTGTCCATAATATCCTCCACGTTGCATTGCAACACCACTCAGTTTTGTTTCATCCTCTACAAGAGTATGTCTGATATCAAAAATTCTTAAATCCATTTCTCTTTCAAGATATTTTATACTTTCATAATATCTATCCAAATTTGAAAGTATTTTGTTCGCTGATTGCAATACATTCGCTATATTCTCCAAATCCAATTCAGCATCTCCATAGTAAGTATATGGATTATATTCATCTGGTAAATGAGGTGTCTTTAACAATCTGTCTATGTCCATTGATTTAATATCATCAACATCATTTAAATTTTCTTCACAACAATTCTCTGGTTTTTCAACGGGCATATAACCATCTGTCAATTCGACAACACGACTTCTTCTTGAATTCCCTTTCAAGAAATTTTGTACTCTTTTGGTCTTTAAGAAACCCAATGCAGCTGGGAAGGTCTCAAACGAGTTGGCTAAAGTCGGATTACCTGACCATGCCAATCTCCCGTTTGGATTGGTTCTAATGTATTGTTCTCCATTCGTGATTACATATATCATTGAGCATCGCCACCAATCTCTATAATGTTATGATACAAAACAGTTATATTATCTTTGTAACGATTATTCTCGTGCATATGTCCGCAATACCAATTACTATATTGGACATCTTGTTGAATTTCTTGAAGATAATTTGTTAATCTATCCGATTTCAATTTATCAAAGAAACCTCTACTCATATTCATTACATCTAAAGTCTTTGTTGGTGGGCAATGTGTTATAATATAATCCACCTTATTACCGTATTTAACTAAATTTTCAATACCTTCGTCCATTTCCTTTTGGGAAGGCAATTCTTCTTGCCACCAGGATATGTGGTTTATACGAAACATTTTGCAATAATCATATTGCCATTCCGCAATTCTCGGGTCATCAGTTTCCAATATACCATCTCGTATATCATGAGATTGTGCTCCACCAAATGTAAAGAACGTTTTGTCATCAATAGTAAATACTTGTCCTCTCATCAAGTGAATTATATGTGGATGGATTTTATGTATTTTCCCTCCGTTCCATTCTTCAACCGTCAATTTCTTTAGTCGGTCAAAGTTACTATGGTTTCCGTCTACAAATAATGTAGTCCATGGCTGATTTTCAAGCCAATCAAGGTTATTCCTTTCAATATCAGTGTCGTGCCAATAACCAAAATCACCACAAACTATGACATAATCACTTCGATTTAAACTTTGTCCTATCGGGAAGCATTCAGGTTTAAACCGATTTTTCCAATCTCCATGCGTGTCTCCTGTTATAAATATCATTTGTATCACTCTCCTTTACGCCACATTCTTTTCTTGATTAAGCATATACTCAATGAAAAGTTTCTTCATATTATTATAGTTCTCTGTTTTATTGTTCGAAATTAATACACTTTTGTCTATCGTTTTTAACCATTTTTCTAACGCCATATCGTAATCTTTTTCACAAGAATAATCTATCAGCTTAACTAATTCGTCGTGTGCTTTTTGTGCCAGTTCGGAATTACTTGGCAACACGTCCTCAATCATTGTTTCGTAAAATTCTATATCTTCTTGCTCAATTCCTTCTAATATATTATTCTCTATTTCCTGTACACTGTTTTGAGTATTGTCGCAAACATCACTTTCAACATTTTCTTCTTTAATAAGATTTTTATTTTCAGTTGTCATTTTAACATTTTCTTCATTTGACGATGACTCGTTATCTTCAATGCCTAAAAATTCTTTCATTAAATATAGAAGCTTGTTGAATTTTGGTAAAACAATATATTTGTCTTTCGTTGCTCTATTCTTTCCAGTTTCTTTATCAATGCACAAATCATAAAAGCTTTCGCCGTTAACTTCTTTGTATTGCAATGTTTTATTGAATTCAATCAAAAAGTCTGCAAACTTTGTATCGTCTACTTCATAATTAGTAAGTTCCTTAAAATTTCTGAATGCCGCAAGCCACAAAAATGTATGTTTTGAATCAAATAATTCATAAAACTCATCGTTGTGAATGTTTTCAAGACAGTCTACCAAATCTTCAACTTCATCAAACATATCATCATTTGCATTATTTTTTACATACTCACACATAACCGATTGGTCTTTTTTCCAATCATCCTTAAAATTAATCAGCATAACACTTTCTACGACAACTCTGTCAGATGTACCATTCTTGGTTTCTTTAGTTGTAAAACTACTCAATTCTTTAAACAATGGCATAGCAGAAATTTGTTTTGCTGACAATGCAAAGTGTTCGCCTAATTCAATGATACCCTTTTGTTGTGCCGTCATAGCACGACCTTCATTGTATCTTGCTATATGATAAGCAATATCTTCTTTGCTACAATTCAAATACTTCGTAATCTTGAATGAATAATCAACAAATTTTTCTTGTAGTTCTTCCGGTAAATCTGAATACTTCTTTCCTATAATATCAAATTTCTTTATTTCACATTGTAGATTTCCATTCTCGTCCAAAATATTTACACCGTTTTTATCTTTTAAAATTTCACTATATGTAATGATATTTCTTCTTACCTTCTTTGAAATCTTAAACCCGTCTTCAAAGAACTTTTGTGCAGTAGTACATCTTTGTTTACCGTCCAAATCCCATATAATCGGAATATAATTGATTATCTCCTCTGCAAATACCAAGGCAGGAATAGGATTTCCTTGCAAAATATCAGAAATTAGATTAGATTGCATGATAGACGTCCATTGATCTGACTCTCTTTGTAGTGGGTGGTCAAAACGAATAGTTTGCTTATTCATTTTTTTAATAATTGAACCAATGCTTAAATCTGTATTTTTGCTTTTTTCAAAAGTTTGTGTTGTATTTGCTAATACCATATGTTTATCCTCCTTAATTGTCGTATCTTTTCTTATTATATTTTTCTTACTAAAACTTCTCATATCTGCCACTGTTTTATTCCAGCGTTTATCCGAAATGTTCAACATTTTTTGTATGTCTTTTAATTGATAGCCGTCCATAATCAAACTGGCTATTTCTCGTTGCGTTGGGCTAAGAGATTTTAAATATTCTTGTGCGTTGTCCGATAATTCCTCATCATTATTATTCTCTATATAAGGAATTTTTTCAGCCAAACTAATCCCATCTTCTGTTTCGGCATCCAATGAAACATTTTGAATAGGAATTGTATGCCCGTTCTCATCTTTTTTCAATTTGCCGTTTTCAGTTTCAAGATTACGTCGTTTCCATTGATTGCCCTTTTTTCTGTAATCATAAAATGAACGTTTGATATTCCCAACAAGAAATGTTTTAAATGAACAATTTCTGTTTTCGTCATAACTCGCAAGACTTTCCTCCACTACTTTCATTGCATCAGAATATAAATCATCATGTTCCATCATAGGAAAGTTTCTTTGTTTGATGATTGGATTAGCAATCTTTTTCAATTCGCTCATTTCATTGTCAAGATAATATTTTCTTAAAGTTTCTTTCTCATCATCATTCACTCTTTTACACTCCTTGTCCTGATTTTTTACGATCATTCTTCACTAATAATCTTGTAATTTGTATACCAACACTATGCCAATGCCGACACCTGTTATAGCCAAGCCAATTAGATACATACATTTCACATCCTTTCCTTTTTATCATATACATAGCAAAACTACTTTTTTTATCTTCCCTTCGGAAAGTATAAACCGTATAGGTGAATGCTTCATATCAGCACTCAATATAATATTCTCTACGAAAAATATTTTTTGTTTATATATTTTCGCAATTTCCAAACCCATTCATCCACATCAATCTGAATTTCAGGATTGAAAATGTTGAACAAATTACCTTGTTTAATAGCTCCTGTTATATTATTCTCCGTTTTCTCTAACATGAAAATATAATTCGGATTGATTTTAATTATGTATTTCGAACCATTGCATAAGCAAGCGTTCTTGAATGTTTTAATATCTCCCTTTCGTCTTATCTTAAATCCGGCTGGTTTTTGAATTATTGAAATCATACTTTCATCGCTTCCTTTCTTGTTACAATTTCTTTTCTTTTATTACATTTTCTTTACAAAATTTACGTCAATATGATTGACATTTCCCTTATAATGTGCTATAATAAACACATAAAAAGCAAGGATATTTCTTTTATCCATTATGAAATAAACGTGTTGGGGAACACATTTCAAAAGGGTAAATTAATTTAATATGGGGATATTAAACTAATTCGAAATATTCTGTTTTGAAAAATCAACAAAACCATATTATCACGCTTTAACGTGAATGTCAACTAATTTTCACGTTTTCGGCGTGATATTGTGGTATTCTACAAAAAACGGAGGTGTAATTTATGCAAAATCCACAAATGATTGCAAGTAGAATAAAGCAACTTGCAAAGGACAACAACATTTCTATCGGTAGATTATGTAAAGAATGTGGTTTGGGTGTCAATTACATCAATCAAATGTCCAATAAGACATCCGTTTCTCGTGAAAAAATAGAAATCATCGCAAACTATTTTAGCGTTTCCGTTGAATATTTGCTTGGCGAGCCACAAAATAATAATCAAATGATTGAACTTCCTATCTTAGGTGAAGTTTCGGCAGGCTATGGTAAATATGCCGACAATGAAATAATTGGTACACAATACGTTCCACTTAATTGGCTAAGTGGCAATGAACCACACGTCTTACTTCGTGTCAAGGGAGACAGTATGATCCCCAAGTTTGAAGAAGGAGACCTTGCACTTGTCCGCTATCAACAATCCGTTGACAGTGGTAGTTATGCCGTTGCTTTAATTGATGATGACAACGGTGTCATCAAACGAGTAATGTACGGTGCGAATTGGATTGAACTGCAAAGTTTAAATCCAATGTATTCCCCAAGACGTTTTGAGGGTAAGGATGTTACTCGTGTTCGTATCTTTGGGTTAGTGAGAAAAATCATCAAAGATACTGATGTATAATAACATTCCATTTCTTTAAGGACACTTTCGCTTTGCTTTGTTTCCTTAAAGACACATATATATTACCATAGTCATTTTCTATTGTCAATGACTTTTTGTTTTTGTAACATTTTTGTAACATAGGAGAACTGTTATGTCAAATATCGGAAATATAATAAAAGACAAACGATTATCACAAAACCTATCTTTAGACGAGTTGGGCGAATTGATTAATGTTGGTAAAAGTACAATTAGCAAATGGGAAAACGGAACGATAACCGACTTAAAATTATCTAACATCATATCTTTATGTAGAGTTTTTGATATGACACCAAATGAACTTCTAAAAATCAACCCATCAGATAAAAATTACCTTGCGTATGGTGGAGAACACATCTCCGCAAAAAAAGAAAATTTGTTAAAGCAAATCGCTGAAAAAAATATTCCTGATGCAATATTAGATTTAATTCAAAATGCGATTGAACAATATTAAAAAGCAACCTCAATGGATTGCTTTTTTTATTTGTAACCATGCGTAGTGACTCTTTTACTACCAAACTCAACACTATTATTGCCATAGAATACATCTGCATTTTTGGGACACAATAAGATATAATCTTATTAGTAAAGGAATAGATCTCTATGGATGAATTTATAGTCAACCAGCACATTATGGAGATTTGCAAGCAACGAAATCTGTCTATATATAGGCTTGCAAAAATGTCTGATATGTCTTATTCGTCACTCAATAATATGATTAAACATAGACACGTCCCGACAATATATAATTTAATGAAAATCTGTAACGGTCTAAATATTTCACTTTCTCAATTTTTTGCTGGAATTGAAGACAATGTGGATAATAATGTCTTGCCCTCTGAGCAACAAGACGTTCTATCATTATGGAATCTTTTAGACTCAAAATCAAAAGAATTTGCATTAATTTATATGAAAGGGTTGGCTCATTTGCCAATGACAGGTGTCGAAGATGAGAAGTTTTAAACAATTATTCGAAATTGCACAAATTTACACAAAACAATTTACAAGTTTCCCTTGTAATCCATTTCTATTGTGTACTCATTTACAAATTCCATTCAAGGTTAAATCTCAAGCAGTAGAAGATTTTGCCGGTGCAAATCCATTAATCTCTACTCCTGCTATTCTTTACAAGGAATCAGGTAAAGTGCCTTCATATATAATTTACTTTGATGAAACGTCTATGTATTGGCGTTTCTACATATTCCACGAGATCGCACACTATATATTAGGGCATACTTCCGATTCTCTACAAGAAGAGCAAGAAGCAAATTTAATGGCTTGTCTTTTAATC
>OGQW01000953.1_pt1 | contig 19402 bp, 16 predicted proteins | sample 1553301 | NCBI WGS metagenome assembly OGQW01 (sample SAMEA2579974, study PRJEB22360) | human gut metagenome
ATTTTAACACAATATTATATATTAGTCAAACTATTTTATTGCTATTTTATGCGTTTTCTGTCAGATAAATTCATTTGGCTAATCGGCAAAATGTACAACAAAAATCACCATCTATGATAGTAAGGAAATTACCATAAGGTGGTTTTTGTTAATAATCTTACAATCCGCATACTCATAATCAGTACTAAATACAAGGACATCGTCACTGCGGACAGTCCTGAACTATGTAGTTCTGCCGAAATCATTATGTTTGATTTGTTACACTGGCATTTCATTTTTATAATAACCATATACAAACGCAGGTTAAATTACAATATCAGATTGGCTTACGATGAAATAACATTTTACTTTCTATCTTATAAAAAAGATATCCAGAAAGAAACTTTTCCTTTACACGCAATTACCGTTGACGACAAACAGCCTATGCAGTTATATTATGCCGTAAGAGAATTTTGGCTTAAAGTTCCCCTACGCTTCATACACAATAGCGAAATTTCAAAATTAAACATAAATCTCTCATCTTTAAAATGCTAAAACTAATTCAGGCAACAAGAGGCATACCGCTCGGTATGCCTCTTGTTTTGATGACTTTGTACTTTTTACAAAACTTCACGGATTATACGAGTTAATTTTTTACATAACAAAATATCCTATGATAGGTTTTATTCTATCATAGGATGTCTTTTTATTGTTCACTTTTTACGTTGCACATTTCATATCAAATCCGTTATCTGCATCTGTCATCAGGTAGATGCGTAACAACTCGATTACAGAAACAAAATATCTTAACATAGAGAGATACCAATACTGAGCACTTGATATAAGGTCAATAATTTCGCCAATCATACTCATCCGTCAAAACATTAAGTTCGATATTATTTATGACAATAACATCTTGAGATTTCCAATACCAAGAAACATCTTCTTGATGATAATTCCAGTATATATTTCGACTTTTATTCGTTTTTAAATCAACTACTTCACACCTTACTGAAAAGTCTGTCGTTGCATTTCCCGAACAAAGGTAAGCGTTTACTACATATTCATTATTAGGAGATACTGTAGTATCAATTAACTCGCCATGGGGCAAGTATTTCAAACTACACGCTGTAAAAAAAATACTAATTAAAATCATAACCACAAAAAAGCAATTAAGCGTAAAAAACTTCTTTACCATTGAAACACCTTCCGATTATAAAGTAATCTCCAATACTTCCTGCCCAACAATATGTAACGAGTATCTCTGGGATCGTCAAAAAAACTATACCAATAACTCCAAGATGATGTTCCACTGAATATTTGATAAATACCTGCTCCCGTGCATAATGTTACTGCTTTGAAAACAACTGAGCCAACAAACCCAAAATGTATATTACCAACATCTTGTGAATCTATTATACGTCCATGAAATTTAAAATGGTTTTTCTTTGATAATTTCCAAGATTTTTGATTCTTAAGGTCCCATTTTCCGCCTGTTTTTACTAATTTGTAAAATTTATAAAGCAAACCCACTCTTCCTGCTATTCCAAACCACTTGCATTTTCGTGCTAAGTTGTACAAGTATTTTGCGTTTTTTAGCATTACTTTTGTTAATCGGTTTGTTATATCAATTACCCTAAAGCCTGTCTGATCTGACTTATTAGTAGGGTTATTCTCACAATAAGCAAACATATTAGTGCTTAATGTAGTGTCTGTACCAGTATCGCAATATATATCCGCATTCAAAAATCTGCCTGCAAATGGATCGTAGTAGCGACTTTGGAGATAATAGAGTGAAGTTTCAGTATCATAAACATAGCCACGGTAGCGAATCGGGTTTATTTCTCGAATTGTCGGCTCGCCTTTGGTATCTTTTATGTTACCCCAAGCGTCATAAACATAGCTTGCGACTTCTGTGCCTGCGAGGTCAATAATTCTGATTACATCACCCTGCAAGTTTTTTACATAAAAGTACATTGTACCGTTATATGAGAATGAGGTTGCACTTCCATCACTGTCATAGTAGAACAACAGAGTATCATTACCCTTTACAAGGGCAATAAGGTTTTTGTTGCTGTCATAGTAATAGTTGGTCTTAACTCCGTCAACGGTTTTCTGTGTTCTCATACCGTTTGAGTCATAACTCATTTGAATAGAACTATCGGAAGTGTTGATTTCCTTGAGAATTCTTCCGTTCTCCCATTCAAAGCTCATTCCGTCACGGTATGAAAGCGGATTGCCGTTTGCATCGTAGGTAATATTATCACCGTTGATTTTTGTCAGTTTGTCTTTCCAGCTTGTATCGGTGTACTCATATGTATTACCATGCTGTGTTCCTGTAGGATAACCGTAGTTTGGATCAAGAACCTGTTCATATTTATTTTGCAGGTTTCCTGCTCCGTCATAAGAATAGTTAATGTAGAACTTATTTACATAATCATATTCTTCTTTAAGCTCGTTAAGACTGTCATAAGTGTACTTGTTTATGAGTTTGCCGTTTTGCTTAATCTCGGTAATATTACCGTTTGCATCATAAGAATAATCATATGACAAAACGCTGTCACTGCCGTATGACTGACTGAACTTGCTGACAAGGTTAGTTGTTGAATTTTCAGCCTTACCGTTTGCGTACTCATAGTCTGTATTAAATACGAGCTTGCCGTCACTGCGGACAGTTCTGACCTGTGTAGTTCTGCCAAAATCATCGGTTGATGTTTCGTTAGTTACACCGTCATTGCTTACAAATGACTTTTCGTCTTTATCTGTGCCTGTTGTAATGGTCTTTGTCTGACCGTTTACAGATGTCTTTTCTACCGTATTACCGTCTGAATTGGTAAAAATATAATGAGTAAGATTGCCGTCTGATGATGTGCGGTATTCGCTTTCAAGCGAACCGTCAAATGTGTAGTAATAATCCTCTTAATAGAGTTTTAAAATTAAAGAGGATTATTAGAAATTAATTTTTGAAAAACACAATAGTTTTATCATTCAAAAAATCAAACCTTTTATCATATATTTTATTTACAGATACAATAAAGCTAACTCCGTCATAAGTAAAATTTCCTGATACAGCAGGTTTAAAGTCTGATGTATCATACGGTTCATCGGCACTACCTATATATTCGGTGTAGGGTTCACCGAAAAAGCCAAAAGAAATCTCACTATCATCTACGAAAACAGTTAAATCAATGTACTTTTTATTTAATAAAACTTTTCCGTCATAAAAATTACTGATATAAGGAAAGTGTTCATCAAGTGAAGTAAAAGTTATATCGTATTTGTCTGATCGCCAATTTATTTTATACTCGTCACCACTACGGTTTCTGGAAAATGTAAAATAATACAAATTTAAGCAAAGCAATATTAAGAATAAAACAATTATTACAATAAAAGAAATCTTGCGTTTATTAATCATAAGACACCCCCGACTAAAAGCAATATCCAATAATGAACTTTTCTTTTTTTATGCTACTTAAATCAAATTTAACAGGTCCTTTAACAGGTCCCCTAGCACTCGTAGAAAAATTGAGTGCAAAATAATTTCCTTTATTACAATACACACAATAAGTATGCAAGCCAGAACAAAATCCATTATTCCAAACAGATACGATAACAATTTGAGAGGATTTTATCTTAGCTTTGAATTTTTTTACATCAGTATATTTTTTATACGATATTTTATGTGCGTTCAAATATTTTGCGATATTCTCTGGCTTAGTACCAAACCTTCCGTTTAACCAAGGCAATCCATTCATTTCTGCTTCTGCTATTACTTGGACAAATGACTGCCCCTTAGCTATATATTTTAATGTATTGTAAATTGCAATCAATTCGCAACCTACTCGTGAAATCTTGCTATAAGATGTTCCATACACCATACTTGAATATGGAGCATTTGTTTGATCAAATATGTAATCATTTTTAGGATGATTTTTGTAAGCACTTCTATAAACTTTACAATTAGACTTATATCTATTCACAAGTTTTTTATAATTTGATTTAAAACTAATTAGAGTCCTACCCGTATACTTTTTGTTATAATAATTGTAATACTGATTAAAATTATAGAACCATTCACCAGTAAAATCAACATTATTTATCGCATTATTCTCACAATAAGCAAACATATTTGTACTTAGCGGAGTTCCTGACTCGGTGTCACAATAAACATTCGCATTTAAAAATCTGCCTGTGAGTGGGTCATAATAACGGCTTTGGAGATAGTACAAGCCTGTTTCTTCATCATAAACATAACTGCGATAGCGGAATGGGTTCAGTTTGCCGACTGCGAGTGTGCCGTTGTTTTCGGTGAGCATATTGCCCCACGCATCGTAGGCATACTCTGCGACTGCTTTGCCGTCTTTATCAACAATTTCGGTAATATCGTCCTGCAGGTCTTTGATGTAGTAATACATAGTTCCGTTACATGAAACCGACATTACTTCACCCGAATTATCGTAATAGAAGAACAGCGTATCACTGCCTTGCGTAAGAGCAAAAAGGTTATTACTGCTGTCGTAATAATAATTAGTTTTCACTCCGTCAACGGACTTCTGCGTTCTCATACCGTTTGAATCATAGCTCATTTGAACGGATTTGTCGGAAGTGTTGATTTTCTTGAGGATTCTTCCGTTCTCCCATTCAAAGCTCATTCCGTCACGGTATGAAAGCGGATTGCCGTTTGTATCATAAGAATACTTTGTTGTACTTCCCTGCTCATTTGTTTCGGAAGTTACATAGTTGCCTGTGTTGTCATATTCAGAGCTTGTCTGCATATACGGCTTTGACTTATCAATACTTTCAGATAAGACTTCTTCGTCAACAGCCTCTTTTTCAGAAGTTTCATTTTTAGAATCTTCGGAGCTTTGAATTAACGGTGAAATGTTTACTTCCGCATTATCAACCGTCATTTCATTCTCATTATAAGCGTAAACAAACGCAAATGCAATATAATTTACAACTTCATTTGTTTTTTCAGGAGTAACAGAAAGTGATACCTGCTGATAAGCATCTGAATTGAGAACAGAAACAATTGAACCGCTATTATCAAAAATATGAGTTTCACTATATCCCTGCTTATTTGTATAGATAATTTGCTTCATCTAAAATTATCATATCCACCATAAGTACTATAGAAATTTATGAAAATGATTTTATTCTGAAATCGTTTTGACAAAGAAAATGAAATAAATAAGGTGAAAAAGCCACACAAGGGCAAGTATTATACTTGGGATAATAATCCCTTTTAGCGTCATAAGGATGAAGCCTAACAACATAATTGCCGTTACAGATGAAAGTATGGTTACCTTGGTTTTTACTGTCATACCCTTTTTCTTTACAAATGAATCAAGGTGTTTTTTGTACATTTTTGTGTTCACAAACCAATTATGTAATTTTTCGGAAGAATTTGCAAAGCAGAATACTGTCAGCAAAAAGAACGGTACTGTCGGCAAAATCGGGAGGACTATTCCGACACAGCCTATTCCGAGAGATACGCAACCGATTATTATGAAAATGATTTTTTTGAGTTTCAAGTTTGCTCTCCTTGGGTTATTTTTTGTTTTGAGAATATTTGACAAGTTTTCGCAAAGCGTTAAAACTTTCGGGACTTACTACATGTTCAAGTTTGCAGGCATCGGATGCAGCTGTTGTTTTATCTACGCCGAGATTTTCAAGCATTTCACAAAACACACAATTACGCTCGTAAACGCTTTTGGCAATCTTTTTGCCTGACCTTGTGAGGGAAATCACCCTGTTTTCGTCACGAATTATGTAGCCGTCCTTTTCGAGTGATTTTAATGAAACCGAAACAGTCGGTTTTGACACACCGAGTTCTTCAGCTAATCTTGTTGCGTGAACTTCTCCCTTTAATGAAAGAATATAAATTGTCTTGAGATAATCCTCGGTTACTCGTTTCAGTTTCATTTCCACCTTTCTTTTTACACGGGCATTACAAACGGCTTGCCGTCAATCTCGCCTGTTTCAAGGGTAACACCGTAAACATCTTCGATAAGTTTCGGTGTTATAATCTCTTTTGGAATACCCTGCGAAAGTATTTTTCCGTCATGCATTGCAACAATTTCGTCACTGTAATAGAGCGACTGGTTGATGTCGTGCAGAACCATAATGACAGTTATGTTAAATTCGCTGTTCAGCTGTTTTACAAGGCGGAGAATTTGCAATTGATAGCGGATGTCGAGGTATGTTGTCGGCTCGTCAAGAAATAGAATTTTCGTGTCCTGAGCAAGTGCCATTGCAATCCACACACGCTGTTTTTGACCGCCTGAAAGCTGTGAAACAGGCTTGTCCTTAAACTTTTCTGTGTCAGTTATTTCAAGGGCAAATTTCACCTTTCCCCTATCTTCTTCGGGGTTTGGCGACAAACCCATTGTGTGATACGGAGTTCTGCCAAATTCCACCAGCTTTTTAACCGTAATGTCCAGCGGGGCTGTGTTGTACTGATGAACAATTGCCGCCTTGCGGGCAAAGTCTTTCAACTTCATTTGCTCAACACTTTGACCTGCAAGAAAAATTTCGCCGTTATTAGGTTTGAGATTTTTCGTCATAAGGTTGAAAAGCGTACTTTTGCCGCAACCGTTTGCACCGATAAGGGTTGTGATTTTGCCCTCCTTGATTTTGAGGTTCAAGCCGTCAATGACTTTATTGTTGCCGTATGAAAACGAGAGGTCTTTGATTTCAAAAATATTATCAGGCATAGTTTTGTTTTGACCTCCTTAACAGAAAAATGAAGAATGGGCCGCCAATTACGGACATTACAACTGCGGCGCTGATTTCGTAGGGCGAGGCAACTGTTCTGCCGATTGTGTCGGCAAGCAAAAGTGTGAATGCTCCGAGCAAAATTGAATACGGCACGAGAACCTTGTGGTTACTGCCGACAAGCAATCTTGCAATGTGCGGAACGATAAGTCCGAGAAAGCTGATTGCACCGACTACGGCTGTGCTAATTGATGCAAGAAGTACGGCTATAACGGAAATAACAATTCTGCTTCTTGTGACATTCATACCAAGACTGCGGGTGGTTTTGTCTTCAAGCGAAAGGAGGTTACATTGATTTGTCACAAAAAACGATGCGACAAGTCCGATTACAACATAAACGGCAAGCGTTTGAAAATCGTCCCATGTTTTCTGGGTAATGTTTGCGTTTACGATACTTGCAACACCTGTGTATGAACTGCCTGTTGCAGAGTTGAACGCACTCATAAGGCCTGTGCAGAGTGCATTTACTGCGACACCGACAAGGATAATTCTTAGCGGTGAAAGTCCGCCTTTCCACGAAAGGCTGTAAACAAGCAGAAATGCAACCAAGCCGCCTATGAACGCAAGCATTGGCGTGAGAAAAAACAGGCTTGGAAAGAATGCCGTTACGATTACGGCAACAAGGCTTGCGCCTGAACTTACACCGATAATACCGGGGTCGGCAAGGGGATTTTTCATTACCGCCTGCAACAAAACACCCGACACGGCTGTTGCCGCACCGCCGAGCATTGCAATGAAAATTCTCGGAAATCTCAGGTCATAAATTGTTGCGACATCGGGATTGTATTCAATAAAAAGTCCGCTGAAAAGTTCTGATGGAGTGACTTTCAGACTGCCCGTATTTACTGCAAAAATAAACAGAACGAACAGTGCGACAGCTGTCAGAACAAAGGACAGGATTTTTTTGCGTGTGCTAATCAATTATAAAACCGCCTTTCACGCACAAACTTATTCATCGCCGTAAAGCAATGGCTGGAGTGCTTCAAGAGCATCGCTATAGCTGAAATTTGCACTCATATTGAAAAGTGATGAGTCGAGGTCATAGACTTTCCCCTCTTGAACTGCACGGAAATGCTTCCAAACATCGTTTGTTTCAAACTCTTTTGCAAACATTTCTTTAACTTCATCAGGGAGTGCGTGAGCGGCTCTGAGGATAATATCAGGATCTTTTGTCTGCATATCCTCTGTGTTAGCCGTCAAAAATTCCTCACCGCCACCGTCACCGTAAACATTTGTACCGCCAGCAAGTTTTACAAGACTGCCGACATAGCTGTTGTCGGTTGCAACGATATACGAACCCGGTAAACCCATAAGGACAAGGACTTTCGGACTTTTCTTGTCCTTATTTTTATCCTTGTACTTATCCAAAAAGGTTTTGAACTCGTTAAGCATTTCGTCAGCTTCGTCTTTACGGTTGAATTTTTCGCCGAGGTCCTCGATTGAAGCATACATACCGTCAACGCTTTTGAGGTTTAAAAACAGCGACTTGACACCGATTGAGGCATATTTTGGCTGTAAATCCGATTCAAGAGATGACGGAGAAAGTACATAGTTGGGATTGAGCGACTTGATTGTTTCAAGGTCGGGATTCATTGCCATGCCGACTTTTTTCACCTTGTCATATTTTTCGGGAAGAGTACCCGAAGTGTCGCACACACCGACAAGGTCAAGATTCAACCTGCTGCAAATTTGTGCAACAGCGGGAGAAGTTGCCACAAGGCGAACTTCTTTATTTACCTCTGTTTTGGTGGCAGCACTTTCGGGGTGCTGATTGACACAGCCGACAAGCGAAACAACTGCCACAGCGGAAAGAATCAGAGCAATAATACGCTTTGCTTTCATTCGTAAAAATCTCCTTATTTTTTCTTTTTTCTGAAGAACCCGAAGTACCAAACGCAGAAACCTGCAACTAATACAACGGCAACACCGCCGAGAACATACCAAACGGCATAAGAACCGTTCTGAACTTCGTCAACAGTTGCGGGAGCAGTTACTTCACTGCCCTGCTCGTCAAATTCCTGTAAACCGTTTACTTCCTGTGCTGAATCGGTTGTCGGCTCTGTTACTGCAGTTGTGGGAACAGCTGTACTCGGTTTTACGGTTGTTGGGGCGGTAGTTTCCTTTGACTTTTTCTTGTCGGATTTTTTATTACTCTTTTTATCGGAACTTTTAGAAGAAGATCTGTTATTTGAGCTTTCGGCAGGATCGTATGACGAGTTATTGTTATTGCCCGAATTGTTATTGCTGTAGCTGTTATTTGAAGAATTTGCGTTGTTAGAGTTGTTATTTGACTTGTTATTGTTTGAATTGTTATTCACGGTAATGCTTGTAACAAAGTCGCCCGAACCTGATTTGAGGTTAGAAACCGTGATGAAGAAAACAACATCTCTGCCCATGGGGACAACATACATACTGCAACGGATAACGGAATTTTCGCTTGAAACTTTCATTCTGTAGTCGGCAGTATTTGCGGTGTAGTCCTCTTGCATAAGAGATGCCGAAACGGAACTTCCGTCAACCTTGAATGTCGGGTTCTGAATGTTATCCATAAGTTTAAGTCTTACCGTAATGTATGTATTGCCGTTTGAGTCAACCTCAACAAGAGCTTTTGTGTCGGTTGCGGATTCAGTCATTGACTGACCGAGAACTTCGGAATCTTCACCGCCTGAGTCCTCAATTTTGCCTGTGAGGGGGTTTCTGTAGTGCGGAGTGGCGGTGGCTGTGTAAATTCCGTTAGATGCGGCATAGGCAGGTATAGCAGTAATGCCCGCCACAAGAGCGAGCATTACAACCATACTGCACAAAGCCTTAAAAAAGTTTGTACAATATAATTTTTTCATTTTAGTTATTCTCCCTGAGATTTACGCTTTTTGTTGTAGTCAATCACGGCAAGAACTGCACAAGCGGCGAGCATTGCAACAAGGCAAATTGTAAGAGGTCTGTTGTCGCCTGTTTTAACAGCATTGTTTACAAGCTGATTGTTACCCGAATTTGCGTTGTTTGCAGTATCGGAAGTTGATGACTTTGCAACATTTTCGGAATTCTGCTTGTCTGTGATTGTGCTTCCCGATTCGGCAAGGGCATAGTTACCGCCTGTTTTTGTAACAATAGTATAGAAACCGTTTGCGAATGTACCCTTAACAACAGTCTTAGAAGAACCGTCATTGATTCTGAATACAGAAAGTTTTGATGTGTCATAACCTGCAGGAGCAGGAATACTGATTGAAACAGTACCGTTAGGAGTTACCTCACTGCCGTCTTTGTCAAGGAACTTAACATTGTAAAGTTTGAACTTTTTGCCTGTGTCCTCAAGAGCCTTAACGGCAACAGTGTAGTCTGTACCCTCGGTAATCTCGGTAACAACAACCTGAACGCCCTCATCAAACACACCCTTGTCAGCGCTAACCTTAACGCCTGTCTTGGAGTCTGTGTAGTCTAATGCCGGTGACTGTTCCTCAGGCTTGTCGGGAACGATTTCGCCGTTGTCAGTTTTTAAAGTTGTCCAGTCAAGTTGCATAAGAACAGGCTGTGTACCTGTTTCGTCAGCGATTGATTCCATAATCGGAACAAATACCTGAAGCGGAACATATTTTTCGCTTGCCTTATCAACAAGTTTAATTCTTACGAGTTCGGGATAGAGGTTATCGGCATTGTTGTATTGGTCGATAACATCGTTGCCGTCACTGTCCTTCTGAGTTGTAAGAACTTCGGCAGGAACTAATTTACCCTCAGGAACACCGTAATCATTGTATGTGTAGCCTGTGTCAAAATAAGAGAGGTTGAGCAAATAACCGAACTTGTTGTAAATTGACATACCCTTAAACTGCATTGTAAGGTAATATTCACCGTCTTTTACTTCAAGCCATACATCGTGCTTGATTGCGTTATTAGACATTGAGAAGCTCTCTCTGTCTGTTTTAATCATCTGAGCATAAAGTGTGTACTTGCCGTCAGGAAGATTGTTGATATCAACCTTTGGATCATCTTTCTTTTTAAGTGAGTCAATGGCTGTCTGTAATTCTGTTGCTGCATTGTCAACTTCTTCCTGAGTTGCTTTGCTGTTTGCAAGAACTGCCTTTGCATTTGCAAGGGCATTTTTCATTGTTGTGTAAGTTGAAGTTGTGTAATCATCTTCGTTGTAGTTGTCTGCCTGTGCAACGAGTTTTTCAAGTTCTGTTGTGTCAGCAGGTTTGAAGTTTGGAATTTCTTCGGGGTCTGGGTCGGGAGTTTCGTCAGAAATCTTTACAGCATCATCATAGTAGATTGTAAAGATAGCCTCACGGGTTGCGTCACCGTTATCACCCATAATTGCATCCATTGCAGATACTCTGAACTTTGTCAGGAACTGTACATCGTCAGTCGGCAAAATCATATAACCTGTCTTTGGATAGTAGTTGTTTGTACCTTCATTGAGTGCGTCTGTATAATATGAGCCGTCATCGTTCTTATAGTAAGATGTATAAGTCAATTCTTTATACTCGCCGTTCTTTTCTTGTTCCCACATCTGAATGAGATAACCCTGCATTTCGCCGATATCAACAGGCTTGTACTCAAGTTCAAGTCTTTTTACACCGTTCTTAACAACAAGTGTTGCATAGTCGCCAAGGCACTGTGCTGACATTGAAGTTTGGTCAGGCTGAACATGATTGAATGTTGTAATCGGAACACGGTATGTACCGTCTGAAAGTGATGAACCGTCTGAATTAGACATCTTTTCATCATAAATGCACCAGTTACCATCAAAATAATCACTGTCAAGAGATAATGTGTAACAGTCATCATGTGCTACAATCCTATCATTGAACCAACCAAAAGCAAAACTCTTATAATCGGTATCATATTTATTGAGGAATAAACGCATTGAACTTTCATTCAAGCCGTCAACCTTTGGAACTTCAATTGAAACCGCACCACCAAAGTCTGTAACTTCATTTCCGCCGTCTGTAACATTGAAGTTGAAGAAATACATCTTGTTATACTTTGGCAACTTGCTCATAGCGTTTGCCCAAGCATCTTTATCTGTGTCTGTGCTTCCTGTGTCTTTTACAAGACTTACATTGAGTTTAGCGTTCTCGGAAATAAACTTTGAAGTTGAGTAAAGTTTAATGCCTGTTGCGCTGTCTGTAATCGTTACAGGCTTTGCAGTAAAGTCAACCGCAAAATCGCTGTCATACATACGATTGTATGCACCACGAGCAGCATTGACAATTGATACATTTGCATTTACATATGTACCGGAAATGAGTTCATCATAACTGCTGTATTCAAGTGTAATTTCATTGTTGCTTGTGTCGAGTTTGTTACCCTTTGCATCATATACAGCTTCTGTACTCTGAGCGTCAGTAATATTCTGTGCCTTTGCCTTAGGATCGAATGAATATGTTACATAAACCTTACCGTTTTTGCTTTCGAGTGTAGCAAACGGCTGTTTACTTACATTACGCTCTGATGAGTTACTGTTACTCGGACTTTCAGTCTTAACATAGGTGCCTGAAAGTTTTGTAAAATCATCTTCAATTTTAGTGATACTTGATTTATCAAAAGTAAAAGTACCGCCTAATGTATAATATTTTACTTGTGCTGTACCGTCACTATTGTGATAATTATAATTATAAAGACCGTTTAATATGAACTCGCTGTCAAGTTCATCTGTTTCAAAAGTTGTTGCAACACTATTGTCAGGAAGTACAGCATAACTTGAATCAAAGAACAAATCATCGTTATCTGAACTTACCGCTTCCTTTACTGCGTCCTTATATTCGGTGTTATTCATATCATAGCCCGAAATAAGATTTTTCTTTGAAAACTTATCAGTAGCTTTATTAAACTGTGAATTATTTTCAGGCTTTACAACTTCAACCTGAGGGAAAGTCCAATCGGAACGATCATATTGAGTGTATAAAACATTACTTTTGTTATCTCCGACAAACTGATATGAAGTTCTTGTGCCTGTGTACACTGTTACTTTATACTTACAGTCTTTAGCAACAATTTTTGCTCTTGGCTTAACTTTAGATTCAGAGATACTTGAATTAAGTTTTGCATAGTATGTACCGTCTTCAAGTTTGATTGACTCATCAGGTTTCTGCTCTAATACTTCAATTGCTTTTTCAAGGTCTGAAAGCATTTTAGTTGCGAGTTTCTCTGTAATGTTATCTGATGATACAGGTCTGTCAACCGAGTCAATGATTTCCTGAACCTTTGCCCAACTCTCTTCTGTGTAGTCAACTGAATTGAGTGCTTCTGCTTCTTTGAGTTTGTCTTCGAGTTTATCGAAAACTGTCTTTTTATCGGCAGGTTGTAATTTATCCATTAAATCAGTAAGTGTAGTAATCATGTAATTTGCAACCCAGTCGGGCATACCGTCGCCGGTTGCTTCATCATATGGTGTTACAGGTCTTACTACGCTGTCTGCCTGCTCCTTAAGTTCGTTATAACTTTCAGGGGTATAATCATCTGCGTTAAGTGCATAGATTTTGTCAAGCAAATCTTCCAACTGATTCTGCGGAGTTATCTTAACGAGATTGTTCATTGCCTCTGTAAGATTTTTAATCATTATGTTGGCAACCCAATCAGGCATACCGTCACCTGTTACCTCATCATAGGGAGTAACAGGTCTGTTAACGCTGTCTGCCTGTTCTTTCAGCTCGTTGTAACTGTCTGCTGTGTAATCGTCTGCGTTAAGCGCATAGATTTTATCAAGCAGGTTTTCAAGCTGTTGCTGTGGTGTGTCTGCACTTGTATCTTCGGTTGCAAAAGCTGTCATACTAAAAGCACCGAAACACATCAGAACAGACAAAAGCACAGCAATTCCCCGACTAAAGAAATTGTGCTTTGTCGTTTTCATTTCCATAAAATCCTCCTTAAATATATCCCCAATAGGGTTTAATTTAATGTTAGCTAATGCTAACTGCATTTCAAAAAAATAACGGAATAATCGCACTTTTCGGCACTTTGATTTAATTGTGCGGGTTAGCTTTGACTAACCTAAAATCCTTAAAAACAACAGCCGTCAGCTGTTGGAGTTTTAAAAATTACCGATTAAACCTTGTGCCGTTGAGGCGGTAATATTCAGTCATTTTCTTTAGCGATTTAGAGTATATCATTTTTCATTTTGGCGTGCAAGCGTGGTTTTGTAACACTTGTGCGACAAAATGGGTTGATTTTTGCAATTATCTCACCTTTACAGGCAGAATTTTATTATTTTATGTCACGCTACCGTTACAAATTTGTATCACGGGTGTGACAATTTTTAAAATAATACCCTATTCATATCATTATTGTAAAGATTGCCGTTGACTCGGGCATATGGTTTGTGCCGACCGAGCATTGCATTCGCAGGCAAACACTTCCGTGCAGTATTTGTCCCATTCCCGAACCGATGTTCAGAAAGAACATACTGTCAGCCGGAAAGGTTATACAGCCGTCATTGTCGGGCTCCTGAACAAAATCGGTGCCGTCAAAGTACATCAGCTTGCGTACTCTGCCGTACATATCCTTGCCGTTCATCTGCGATTTGGCGGTTATGTCGAGCGGTTTCAGCACAATTGTACCCTTTCCGTCTGCCACTACGAGTTTGCAGGGGTGTTCAAATCCCGAATTTGCCATTGACAGATTTGTGCCGTTTGACAGGTTTTCTTTGTATATCAAAAACGGAAACAGGTATTCGCCGTTGCTGAGGTGTTTGCAGAGTTCATCTCCGCCAAACTGGTTTTGTCGGCGCAGTTCGTATTTGGCTCGGTAGCGCTGTTCGGAACTGCGGATGATTTCCATTACATTTTCAGAACTGTACAACGCCCATGCGTAGGAATCGTGTTCCGCACTTTCTATGTCGAGTCCTTCATAGAGTAAGTGGTTGAGTATTACGCTTGTGCGGTCTTCGTAATATTCCGCCGACTTTATGCCCTCTTCCGTGAGTTTTGGATGTCTGAGGTCGGTGCGGTCGAGCAATCCGTCCTTTTCAAGCGACATTAACAATCTGCTGATTTTCTGTTTGCTCTCGCCCAGTACGGACGAAAGTCCCGTTACCGTGCAAAATCGGCTGTCCTCATTGAGAAAGCTCAACAGCACTCGCATTTTTAGTATTTCAAGCGATTCGGTCATTCCCACTCCCCCATATGCAAAATAAGTTAGTCTTTGCTAACTACCTTGTATATTATCACATTTCAATTTAATTTGTCAAGTATCACAAAAACGGCAGGGCAACAAGCTGTTCAAAAGCCGTTGCTCTGCCGTAAAATTTAATAATTTTGCTTATCCTCTTGAAGTTTCTTTTTCTCTTTATTGCTTTCAATAAGATGACTAACCGCCATAATCGGATGGTGAAAAATCATTCTCGGGCCTGAAAAACGCATAACCTCTCGTATCTTTTCACGCATCTGCGGTTTGTAGCAATGCACCTTGCAATTTGAACAAAAGGTTTTTGTTTCCATAAACGGGCATTTGCTGATTCTCAGTTCTGCGTAATCCTTTAAAGCTTGGCAATCAGGACACATCTTCCCTTTTGTTTTGTGCTTTTTGCGGCAGTAGAGGTCAATCATTTTTGACACAACCTGCTGTTCTCTTTCTCGCTTTTCGTCAACGCTGAGTTTCTTGCTCATCAGCTTGTCCTCCCGTTTTCAACACAATAAACGGTGTCGGCAATCTTCATTGTTGACTCTCTGTGAGATACAAGCACAACTGTTTTGTTATCTCTTTCTTCATTTAGCGATTTGAGAATTACCGCCTCGTTAAGGCTGTCAAGGTTACTTGTCGGCTCATCAAGGAGCATAAGCGGTGCATTGTGCAGAAAAGCTCTTGCAAGTCCGAGTCTTTGTTTTTCTCCGCCTGAAAGTGTGTCGCCGAGTTCACCGACCATTGTGTCATAGCCATTTGGCAGACTCATTATAAAATCGTGAACAGATGCTTTTTTGCACGCTGAAATTATCTCATCATCGGTTGCGTCAAGCTTTGCGATTTTCAGATTATTCTTTATGCTGTCGTGAAAAAGGTGTGTGTCTTGCGTAACATAGCTTTCAATATCACGCAGATTTGAAGTATTTATATCTTCTATGCTTGTATCCGAAATTTTAATATCGCCTTTTTGAACCTGCCAAAAACGCATCAAAAGCTTCAGTAAAGTTGACTTTCCGCTGCCGCTCTTGCCGATGATTCCGACAACAGAATTTTCCATTATATCTGCCGAAACATTGTTGAGTATAATTTCGTCACCGTAGGCGAATGTGACATTTTCAGCTTTTGCACCGGTGAAAGCAACATCTTTTTTGCCTGTAATTTCTTCGACAACAGGGCTTTCGTCAAGAATGTTCAGCACACGGTTTCCTGCGGCAAAAGTATTCTGCAATGTACTGCCGAGGTTTGCAAGTGCCACAACAGGGCCGAATGAACTCATAAGTGCAATCACTGGAATGATTACACTGTCAAAACCGACCGTACCCGACTGATACAGAAATGCGGCTGTAATCAAAAGGATAATATCAAACGCAAAAATAACCGTGTTTGTAACAGCCATATTTGTGCCTGTTTTCTGCTTCATTGCTTTTTCTGTTTTTAGCAGATCCTCGGTTTTTTCCGACATTTCATCTGAACGCTTTTTGCCGCTGCCGAATTGAATAAGCTCAGAAATTCCGTGCAGACTGTCAAGAACAAATGTGCTGAGCTCACCTGATTTTTTGCGGAAATTCTCACCGTCACTTCCGCTGATTTTTGAAACAGCAATCGGGATAATCACGCCTACCGTAACATAAGCCGCAAGTGCAATCATTCCGAGGACTATGCTGTACATACTTATGAACACAACCATAACAACGCAGAAAATAATTGCAATTGCAATCGGAGAAATCGTGTGTGCATAGAATACCTCAAGCAGTTCGATGTCAGATGTGATAATTGAAATGAGATTGCCCTTATCCTTGCCCTCAAGCTTTGCCGGGCAAAGTCTGCGTAAAGCAACAAACACCCTGTCACGGATAAGTGCAAGGAGTTTGAATGCTATATAATGGTTGCTTGATTGCTCGGCATATCTTAAAATACCACGCAAAAGCGCAAATACGCCTGCAAGTATAAAGGCTGTGAGCATTGAAATTTCCGTTGAAATATTGAGGGCGTCAAGGATTGCGTAGCCTCCGAGAACAGTTATGAATGCGGCACACAAATTTCCGATTACACCCATAATAATTGCAAGCACCATAAATCCCGCAAGCGGTTTTACAAGTGCCGAAAGTCTGAACATAATACTAAGATTACTTCTTTTTTTCATTACTCACACCTCCTTTGTGTAGTTTTCAAGCTGAATCTGTGAATTATAAAGCTTGGCATAAACACTGTTGTTTTTCAAAAGCTCGGTATGTGTTCCACTTTCAACTGTATTGCCGTCCTGCATTACATAAATGTTATCCGCATCGACAACATTTGCAAGTCTGTGTGAAATCAGAATAACCGTTTTGCTTTTTGCAAGCTCGGCAATCTGTATCATAATATCGTTTTCGCTTTCGACATCAATATTAGAGGTCGCCTCGTCAAAAATATATATTTGGCTGTTGTGCAGCAGTGCCCTTGCAAGCGCAAGTCGCTGACGCTGACCGCCTGAAATATTGCTTGCTTTTTCATCAATAACCGTATCAAGACCGTTTTCGCTCTTTAAGAAATCCGCAAGATTGACCTTTTCAAGCACTTGCCACAATTCGTTGTCATCAACCTCATTTGCCATCAGAAGATTTTCTCTTACAGTACCTTTAAATATATAGCTGTTGTGACCGATGTATGTAATTGACTTCATAAGGCTCGATTCGCTGATTTCATTTATCGGAATGTTTCCGATTGTCACACTGCCTTTAAAACCTTTGTTTTTACCTGTCAGAATTGACGCTACGGTTGACTTGCCGCATCCGCTCTTGCCGACAATTGCCGTAAAACTTCCCTGTTTAAAATTCATATTGACATTATGCAAAATCTCTCTGTTTTCATCATATGAAAAGCAAAGGTATTTGCACTCAATGTCGGTATTATAGCTGGTTTCTTTTGTTGCGGGACTGCTCTCATCAATATCAAGCAGATTAAAAATCTTATCGCTTGCCGCCATTCCGTTCATTGCAATATGGAAAAAACTGCCGAGCTGACGCATCGGAATAAAGAAATCTGCCGAAAGAAGTATTATGAAAAGGCAACCCGACACATCAATATTGCCACACGCAAATTGTGTTACGGCAAGAATCATTCCGACAGCCGCTCCGCCGTATGCAATCAAGTCCATAATCGTAATGGAATTAAGCTGCATTGTCAGCACTTTCATCGTTATTTTTCTGAATTTTTCGGCTTCAACATTCATTTCATCATTTTTGAATTTGTCTGATTTATAAATTTTCAGAGTTGTGAGTCCCTGCAGATTTTCAAGAAATGTGTCACCGAGTGCAGTGTATTGTCCCCAATATTTTGAAAGCAACTTTTTTGCCCAAGTCTGCACAAGTGCAATTGCAATCGGGATAAGCGGTACGCATACAAGAAGTACAACCGCCGACAGAACATTAACAAAACAGGTTACAACAAACAATGTGAGAGGTGCAATCATCGCATAGAAAAATTGCGGAAGATATGCACCGAAATATGTTTCAAGCTGTTCAACCCCCTCAACCGACACCTGAACAATTTCAGAAGTCATAACCTTTTCGTTGTATGATGCACCGAGTCGCAGAACCTTTTCAAATATCATTTTTCTTAGCTTTTTCTTGACTGATTTTGATGACAGAAAACTCATTTTTGAAGATGTTTTGGTGCACACAAATCTTACTGCCACACAAATTGCAATTGTAAGAACAAGAAGAATAATATCATTTGTTTGCGGTTTGTCGTAAGCAAGTCCACCAATAAAATTTGCAATACTGCCCATAACCACAACATTTGAACAAAGCGACACCCATTGACTTGCCACATTGCCTGCTATGTATTTTTTGCTTTCTGCGACTGTTCCTATCAGTCGTTTGTTTATCATCATATTCTGACCACCTCTGTGTTAAAATCATTAATTAGTTTACGCTAACCTATTAAAACACAAATCTGCATTTTTTGCAAGTAAACTAATATACTTAGATAGGTAAATCAGAGCAAATTGCTCTCATTTTCTGTTACAACGAAAAGGGGCTGTAGCAAATGAGTAAAAATAAATTGCAAGAGTATTCAGACAAATTTCCGCCACGCATAAAATCTTAAGCCATTGATTTCATTATATTTACCATAAAATACTGCCCTCATCTATTTCACCGTTTTCTTGTAACACGAAGAAAATGAGTTCACAGGAATTTTAGGCATAAAAAAAGAGCCCAATGGCTCAGATGTTAAAAATATTAAATAAGTAATTGTTATTGATTATTTCTAATTCTGCGATATTTCCTTACTTTTTAAGATTTAGAAGAAGGTATCGTTTTATTCACTCCATGCTGTGGAGGGAAGTCGATTACCTGCTCTTTTAATGAAACTTTCTTTGAAATTTTGTCGATAAACGGAATTTTTACATGCAAGCCTGTTGACCATGTTACATGATATGTTCCGAGTCTTTCAATTACATATGCGTGTGCCTGCGGCACTACCTTGACATTGCTTACAATTACTATAAGCAGGATTAAAAGGATGATACCTAAAATAATAAGTCCTA
>OGQW01000955.1_pt1 | contig 19402 bp, 19 predicted proteins | sample 1553301 | NCBI WGS metagenome assembly OGQW01 (sample SAMEA2579974, study PRJEB22360) | human gut metagenome
TATCGGTTTTGTGCCGATACGTTTTTTCTTGCATTTCCAATATTACGCTGTTTATTTTACAGAGTTAATCAGCTCTTCCAGTTCCTCATAGGAAACGGCGCCGACGTTTTTCTTTACGAGCTCGCCGTTTTTGAAGAAAGCGAGGGTCGGAACGCTCATGACTTTAAAGGATCTTGCCAGCTCCGGTGCTTCGTCAACGTCTACTTTGTAGAACTGGATCTCCGGCATATCCTCAGCTGCCTCTTCGATGACCGGGGCGAGCATTTTGCACGGTCCGCACCAGGTAGCAAAGAAATCAACAACGGCAACGCCAGGTGCTGCCTGCAGAGCTTTTTCAAAGTTTTCGGATGTAACATGAATTAATGACATAATAGAAGTCCTCCTTTTTTAAAACGGGATTTTTTATTTCCCGGTAAGTGTTTTTCTGTTGTGACTGTAGAATACCACAGCAGAACGGGAAGTTCTGTGACTAAGTCACAAAATGATTTCTTATTTTTTATTTCGGTTCTTTTCCCTGGCGGAAGCATTCGATCATTTCACCGGTCAGACTGATGAGGTTCGGCGTCTCCGGAAGAGAATCGCGGTCAAACCATTCGGCAACGGAGAGTTCCTCGCGGTCGAGGGTAATGGACGGATCGCCGTCCACATCGCAGTAAAATCCGGCGAGCAGCGAGCCGCTGAAGGACCACGGCTGACTCTTATAGTATCTCAGATTTTTGACCTTTAATCCGACTTCTTCCATGACTTCACGGTGCACCGTCTGTTCCAGCGTCTCACCGACCTCGGTATAGCCGGCCACGAGGGCGTACTGGCGGTGGCTGCTGTGGGAAGGTGCGTACTTCGTGAGCAGCAGGCGGTCACCGTCGGTGATGGCAACGATGACGCTCGGGCAGATGACCGGATAGGAGAGCGCGCCGCAGGAAGGGCACTGCATCGCGCGTTCATTTCCAGGCGCATGCATCTTCGTTCCGCAGCGGCCGCAGTAGGTGTGGTCGGTGTACCAGGTGTGGATCTGGTAACCGGTGATACCGGCAAACCCGAGCCATCCCGGAACGGCGCTGCGAAGAATTAGTGTATTTTCGTATTTCCAGATGCCAAATTCCGGAAGCTGCGGACTGCGCAGTTCATAATAGTCCGTCTCATCAATGCGGAACAGAAATTTTGCCTTTTCTTTAATCTCCGGAAAAACAGCTGCAATTTCCGCAATGGAAGGGTAGCAGATCTCGGGATCTTCGAAATTGCACAGAATTGTATGATGACCGTAAATTAAAACAAGATCCGTATCGTTCGGAACAGAAGGCTGGTAATCTACATAATATTTATGCGGAGCAATGTCCTGAATCATAAGAATTCCTTTCTTTGGTAAAAAAGTTTTTGGAAAAACAAAAAACCGAAATTCCTGTGAAGAAATTTCGGTAATAAAAAGAGCGCGAGACGGGATTCGAACCCGCGACCCCAACCTTGGCAAGGTTGTACTCCACCCCTGAGCCACTCGCGCATTTTTTAATTTTTATCTTGTTAAGTGCTCGCTGCACCTTACAAATGATAATATACACGAACGCTCCCTATTTGTCAACAGTTTTTTTGAATTTTTTCAAAAAATTGAAAAATATCCACGATTTACACATTTCTCATCTCTTCCAATCTGCCACAACCACCTCACACCGATCTGCCACCGGCAGATACAGACCTCCCTCCCGTCCCCAATCTCAGACCTTGGGAGTCATCGGGCGGGCGCGCAGACACTGCGGTGCGAAGGGCATAGAAAAAGAGAGCAGAAACTGTGAATGCAGGATGTGTGCGAGAAAATGGGATGAAATCTGGTGCACAACACCAGATTTCAAAACGCACTGAGCTGAAAAATCATCCGATTTTTCGGCGAATTGCGTTGGTTCCCATATTCCCGTGCACATCCTGCGCCACAGTTCCGCCCTCTTTTTCTCGCCCGCCGCACCGCAGTGTCTGCGCGCCCGCCCGATGACTCCCGAGGTCGTCCTCCCTCCATCAAGCCTTCAGAATCGCGCTCAGCACATACTGATTATTTGAGAAGTTTTTCTGCGAAATATCCCCGAGTCTGATCAGGTCAACATCCAGCCACAGCTCCTCCGCTGCCACCATCATATTTGCAAACATAATCCCGAAATTCACCTCATCCCACTTCCGAAGCTTCTCCACACTGTGCTTCTTCGAGAAAATATGAATTCTGTTATCATACACCACAAATCTCCACGGCTGGCTGTTCATACTGGATGGCGACAGTCTCGCCGCTTCCAGCATCTGCGTCATCCACTGTCGCGGCACCTCTTTGAACACACAAAGATCCTCCAGCGGCAGTCTCTTTGCTTCACTTTGCCGTCTCGTATGCGAACCATGACTCTTACCAAAAGCGACGATCCCCACCAGCCGCTTTCCGTTCTTCTCAAGCTCCGCCTTTTTCACACGATTACTTCCGATAAAGCAGGTTCCCAGTCCGATACTGCACAGATACAGCACCATCTGTTCCATAATATAACCCACGTTCATCAGATATCGTTCTGACTCCTCCGAATAAAAAGCCATATAATACGGCGCCTTCACACTGAACATACTGAGCATTCTCTCCTGCCCTTTTCTGTTGTCCAGAATCGCCATATCCACACCGATGCCCGAAAACAGTGCCGGCATCTCCTTATAATGCTCCCAAATCTTATCCAAAGTCTGCGGCGGAAGCGTATCAAAACAATAATTCCTTACTGATTTTCTAACAAAAATAGCCTCATATAAATTCATACTCTCACCCTTACTTCATCTGCTATCCGTCTGTTTTTGTTACAGTTCACTGCTGAATGAACAGTAATATTTCTTTCATAGCCGGCCGCGGCCCGCTCCCCATTTTTGCAGGAGCAAAGCCGCATTCCGAAAAATTTACGTTTAATCTTCCGCATTCGACAGAAATACGGAAATTCTCCCTCTTAATCGCAAATATTTTTCAATTTCCAGCTCATCCATTTTTACTCTGTAATAATATTGTAACATATCCAAAAACTTTTTCAAGGGAAAAACGCGCCAAATTTTGTATATTTTTCACACATATTTCCCATCAAATTTATGCAACTTTAAAACCTGTGCTTACGCTTCCGCGGTCAGCTTCTCCAGCTCCTCCACATAAGAAGCAAACACATCCAGCGCGGCTTCCACTCCGGCTTCGTCCTATCGACGCCGCAGATCTTCAAAAGGTAGATCGGATCCATCGAGCAGCCGCCGCTTAAAAACTGTTTGTACTTCTCCACGATACCCGGCTCCCCTGCCAGGATCTTGCTGCTGATCGCAATCGCCGCCGAAAATCCCGTTGCATACTGATATACATAGAATGGTGTATAAAAATGCGGAATTCTCGCCCATTCCAGCGCGATCTGCGGATCCGAAATCATATCCGGTCCGAAATACTCCTTGTTGATCGACAGATACAGCTCCGAAATACCGTCCGCCGTCAGCGTGCCTTCCTCTGCCATCTTCTCATGAATCCGCTTCTCAAACTCCGCAAACATCGTCTGGCGGAACACCGTTCCCTTAAACTGATCCAGAAAATAATTCAGCAGGAAAATCTTCTCCTCTTTTTCTTTCGCATGCTTCAGCAGATAGCGGATCAGCAGTGCCTCGTTGCAGGTTGATGCCACCTCAGCGACAAAGAGGCGGTACTCCGCATACGTAAACGGCTGTGTATGGTTCGAATACCAGGAATGCAGCGAATGGCCCATCTCATGCGCCAGTGTGAAGACCGAATCGATATTTCCGTTAAAGCTCATCAGCACATACGGATGGGAATCGTAAGAACCCCAGGAGTAAGCACCGCTCTTTTTTCCTTCGTTCTCATAAACATCCACCCAGCGCTCCGAAAAGCCCTTGTCCAGCAGTGCCACATAATCATCCCCGAGCACGGCAAGCGCTTTCTTCACGATCTCGATCGCCTGCTCATACGTATATTTCTGCTCGTACTCTTTCGTCAGAGAAACGTAAACATCATACATATGAAGTTCATCCACACCGAGCAGCTTTTTACGCAGTGCCACGTAGCGGTACATCGCCGGCATTTTTGCATGAATCGCCTCGAGCAGCTTGTCGTAAACCGAAACCGGGATATTTCCGCCATCCAGCGATGCAGCCAGTGCAGATGGATATTTTCTTACATCTGCAAAGAATGCGGCCTGTTTCAGATTGGCACCGAACGTTGCGGCGAGCATGTTTTTGTGTTTTTCATACTCCGCATAATACTTCTCAAACGCTTCTTTTCTGACCCGGCGGTCCTTCGACTGTAAAAATCCGACGAAGGTGCCGTGGCTCAGTGGAACCTGATTTTCCTCTTCATCCGTGACCGGCTGGAATCTGAGGTCTGCGTTCGAAAATGCCGAGAAAATCTGATCCGGGCTGGATGCCATCTCTCCGGCTTTTGCAAGAACCGCCTCCATCTCCGGCGAGAGAATGTGCTCTTTCTTGCGGAAGTTTTCTTTTAATATGCGATCGTACAGACGGAGCGGCTCATATGCTTTTTCAAATTCTGTAACCGTCTCCTCGTCAAGCTCCAGGATCTCCGGCTCTACGAAAGAAGAGGCATCCGCAAGAACAGCCATCATGCTGTCCATCTTTCCGGCATAGCCCTGATACTTCTGATTTCCCATATCCTGGTGATATTTCTGGCTTGCATAGACATACAGGCTGGAAAAGACGCGGCTGATGTCATCAAGACCGGAAAGAACGTCATACAGCGCTTCTGCACTCTCTTTCATTGTTCCCTGTTTTGCGCGGAACGCTTCTATTTTCTTCGCAAGCTCCTGCTCTGTTTTCTCAAATTCTTCATCACTACCAAACAAACTCGAAAGATCCCAGCAGTACGCCGGATCCATCTCTTCTCTTTTTTTCAGTTTAATTTCTGCCATATTTCTCCCTTCATCCATCTTTTTAGACGGAACTATTTCTGCGGTTTTTCTTCTAATACTAATGTGCCGCACTTACGCTTAGTTTACCACAATTTAACCTCTAAATCTAAAATTTTTTCTTAATTTTCTTGACAAATCCATAAACCGATTGTATGATTGTACTATCAAATTAATACAGTAGTACAAAAGGAGTGAATGCCATATGCCATGGAATCTTGATTCCTCGCGGCCGATCTATCTGCAGATCATCGAGCGGGTACAGATGGACATCATCACCGGGCGCTATCAGCCGGGCGATAAGCTTCCGTCCGTCCGCGATCTCGCGCAGGAGGCCGCCGTCAACCCGAACACAATGCAGAAAGCGCTTTCCGAACTGGAACGCAGCGGACTGATCTATTCCCAGCGGACCAGCGGACGCTTTATTACCGAAGATAAGGAGTTGATTCATCAGATGAAAAAAGAACTTGCCGCCGCAGAAGTATCTGCTTTTGTTGCCCACATGAAACAGCTCGGCATAACCCCGGAGGAAATCCGGCAGCTACTTGCCGAAACGATTGAGGAGGAAGAAAATCATGAGTGAACTTGTAACGTGTAAAGACCTGACGAAGCGCTTCGGAAACCACACCGCGCTCGATCATCTCAACCTTTCCCTGGATTCCGGGAAAATTATCGGACTGCTGGGGCCCAACGGAAGCGGAAAGACGACGCTCTTAAAGCTGCTGAACGGACTGCTGACCCCGAGTGAGGGTGAAGTCCTCATCGCCGGAAATCATCCCGGTATTGAGACAAAACGGATCGTCTCCTATCTGCCGGATAAAATGTATCTCGGCAGCTGGATGCGCGTCTCGGATCTTTTAACGTATTACAGCGATTTCTTTGAGGACTTTGACATGTCCCGCGCCAATGCCATGCTGGAATCCTTAAAAATCAGCCCGAAGGACCGTTTGAAAACGATGTCGAAGGGAACGAAAGAGAAAGTCCAGCTCATCCTCACGATGAGCCGCCGCGCAAAGCTCTACTGCCTCGACGAGCCGATTGCAGGCGTCGATCCGGCAGCACGCGATTACATTTTATCTACGATTTTAAACAACTACGAACCAGACGCATCCATCCTCATCTCAACACATCTGATTTCCGATGTCGAAAATATTCTCGATGAGGTCATCTTTATCCAGGAGGGCCAGTTAAAACTGCACGCCTCGGTTGAGGATATCCGGATGCAGGAGGGTGAATCGATTGATTCTTATTTCAGGGAGGTATTCAAATGTTAAAAAAATGTCTGAAACATGAGTGGAAAGCATGCTGGAAAAACATGGCGCTGCTGAACGGTGCCGCCATTTTCATGGGCGCTCTCGGAGGCTCCGGATTCCTCTTTTCCCAGATTTCTGAGCTGCCGGATCTGCTGATCGTCCTCTATCTGTTTGCGTACGTTTTGATTGTGATCGCCGCATCCGTCATGACACAGGTGCTGATGATCCAGCGCTACTATAAAAATCTTTTTACCGACGAAGGGTATCTGACCAACGTCCTTCCGGTATCGGCAACGGATCATATTCTCTCCAAAATGCTGGTTTTCGGCGCATGGAGCATCTTAAACGCACTTTCCGTTCTCGCTTCCTTCGCTTTTTTGCTTCTGCCGTACGCAATCCGGTATTTTACCGCAAACACCCTGCTTTTTTACAACAAGGCCATGACCTTTTCCAATTTTCTGTCCTATCTCTGGGCACAGATTACCTGTGTTGCCGATGCTGCTTTTTCCCTGATCGGCATCACGAACCACATCGGTATGGCACTGTTTTCCATCGTTGGCTTCTTCGCTTCGCTGTTCTTTGGCATTCTTCTGTTCTATGCCGCCATCAGCATCGGAAGCCTGGTATCCAGCCACAAAATTCTGACGGCTGTCCTCTCTTACATCGGCATGACTACCGTGATCCAGATCTTCGGCGGAATCAGCATCGTCCGTGTTTTCCAGGACTCCACACCGACTGCTGTGGTTACCACATCCTCGGTTTCCACACTTATCATCACCGTGGTGCTCTGCGTTGTTCTGTTCCTGATCTGCCGCTATATCTTAAGCAGACGGCTGAATCTTTCATAAAAATTGCATTAAAAAGCGCCGCCGCGGACGAACCGAATCGTCTGCGGCGGCGTTTTGTATGCATGTTCTGCACTTATGCCAGATGCCAGATATCCTCGTTGTACTGTGCAATGGTACGGTCGGAGGAGAAGAAGCCTGCTTTTGCGATGTTGATCAGGCACTTCTTGTTCCATGCATCTTTGTTCTCGTAGTCTTTGTATACTCTTTCTTTTGTCTTGATGTACTCTTTCAGGTCGAGCAGCGTCATGAACCAGTCTTTGTTCAAGATCTCTTTGTAGAGTCTCTCCAGGCAAACCTTGTCGCCGATAGCAAGAAGCTCATCGCTGACGATGAAATCAACCAGCTTTGCAATCTCCGGTTCTTCGTCATAGATGTCTTTTGAGCAGTAAGCAGCATCTGCGTACAGGTCGATGACATCCTGCGGTTTCTTTCCGAAGATGTAGATGTTCTCTTTTCCGACAAGATCGCCAATCTCAACGTTTGCACCGTCTTCTGTTCCAAGCGTCAGGGCACCGTTCAGCATGAATTTCATGTTTCCGGTTCCGGAAGCCTCTTTGGATGCCAGGGAGATCTGCTCGGAGATATCTGCTGCCGGGATCACCTTTGCAGCTTTTGATACGTTGTAGTTCTCAAGCATAATCACTTTGAAGTACGGGCTTACCTCAGGATCGTTATCAATCAGCTCCTGCAGGCACAGGATCAGATGGATGATATCTTTTGCGATGATATAAGCCGGTGCAGCCTTTGCACCGAATACCATGGTGATCGGGGTTTTCGGCTTGTTGCCGCTCTTGATATCCATGTATTTGTAAATAGCGTACAGGGCGTTCATCTGCTGGCGTTTGTACTCATGAAGACGTTTTACCTGTACATCGATGATGGAATTTTCATCCAGCGCGATATTCTGTGTCTCATACAGGAACTGTTTGAGATCCAGTTTGCGGTTGTGTTTGATCTCCTCAAGTTTTGCAAGAACCTTCTTGTTGTCTTTGTATTTGAGCAGTTTTTCCAGCTCGTCGGCATCTTTTTTGAATCCCGGTCCGATCAGGCTCTCGATATACTGTGCCAGTTCACGGTTGCAGTGCAGCAGCCAGCGGCGGAAAGTGATTCCGTTTGTCTTGTTGTTGAATTTCTCCGGATAAATATCGTAGAACGGTTTCAGCTCGGAGTTTTTCAGGATCTCGGTGTGCAGTGCTGCAACGCCGTTAACAGAAAATCCGTAGTGGATATCCATGTGTGCCATGTGGACGCGCTGATCCTTGTCGATGATCGCTACTTTCTCATCTTTGTATTTCTTCTTTGCCTGTGCGTCCAGCTCGTGGATAATCGGCATCAGGTGCGGAACAACCTCCTCGAGGTAATCGATCGGCCATTTTTCCAGTGCCTCTGCCAGGATGGTGTGGTTGGTGTAAGCACAGGTCTTGCTTACAACATCGATGGCTTCCTGCATGGTAAAGCCTCTCTCCTGCAGCAGACGGATCAGCTCCGGAATGACCATGGACGGATGAGTATCGTTGATCTGGATCACAACGTGATCATACAGCTTATGCAGATCGTAGCCCTTCTGCTCGCACTCCATCAGGATGAACTGTGCGCCGTTGCTGACCATGAAATACTGCTGGTAGATACGAAGCAGCTGTCCGGCACGGTCGCTGTCATCCGGGTAGAGGAACAGTGTCAGGTTTTTCTGGATCTGATGCTTGTCAAAGTTGATGCTGTCTGATGGAACGATGCTCTCGTCTACCGTATCTACATCGAACAGATGCAGACGGTTACAGCCATTGTTGTAACCCGGTACGTCGATATCATACAGGGTAGAATGCATCGTGAAGTTTTTATACGGAACTGCAAAGGATACCGGCTGTCTGACAAGCCAGCTCTCATTTGTGATCCATGGATTTTTCACTTCTTTCTGTTTGTGGTCGACCAGAAGCTGGCGGAACAGACCGAAGTGATAATTAAGGCCGATACCGTCTCCCGGCAATCCAAGTGTTGCGATAGAATCAAGGAAGCATGCTGCCAGACGGCCAAGGCCTCCGTTTCCAAGGGACGGCTCCATCTCCATCTCCTCGATCTCCGTCAGTTCTCTTCCATGAGTAGCGAGTGCTTTTTCTACTTCCTCGTACATACCAAGGTTGATCAGGTTGTTGGACAGCAGTTTTCCGATCAGAAACTCTGCTGAAATATAATACAGCTTTTTATTTCCGGTGTTTCTTTTACGACCTGCCATCTCCTGTTTGGTGATAACCATCAGGGCTTCAAAGATTTCGCTCTTTGTGCAGTTGTCCAGATCTCTTCCAAAACGCTCTTTTAAGATTGCCTGAATTCTTTCTTCCATTCTTTTTTCTCCTCGTGTTGCTGTGGAAAATTCCCACAGTGTAATTTGGTTGCGCTGCCGTTCCGGATTTTCTGCGATTGGCAGCTTTCACAGTTCCATTCAAAGCTTTTCCTTGAATGGAACTGTTCACTTCTGAATCACTTTTTTGCGGCAGCGAAACTGCAAGGGTTTTACTGCTGCGCGATCCGCGACTTTGTGGATTCCCTTACGATGAGTTCCCCATCGTATACTTTGCTGCAGGGTTCTTCTTTTCCTGAAATTAAGGAAAACAGCATCTTTGCCGTCTCTGCGGCAAGCTGCTCCACCGGCTGGCGGATCGTTGTGATACTGGGTATATAATACTCTCCTGCATCAATTCCGTCAAATCCGGCGACGGAAATGTCATCCGGCACGGTAAGCCCTGCCTCTTTTAAGGCACGGCACGCACCGATTGCCAGCGTATCCGCGGTGGCATACAGTGCGGAAAACTCCGTCTTTTTTTCCAGAATTTCTTTTGTTACCTTGTACCCTGTGGCGAAAGAATACGTGTCGTCCTTCGTCATATGAAATACCAGATCAGGGTCATAAGGTATCCCATGATCCAGTAAAGCCTGACGGTACGCATTCAGACGGAGCCGTCCGATACTGATGTCGTCCTCGCAGGCGGTAATGATGGCAATGCGCCGGTGCCCGAGACCACAGAGATAATCTACCATCTTATAGCTTTCCCTGTAGTCATCGACCGATACGCTCGCGCACGGTTTTCCTCCGTCTGAAACCGCCCCGATTGTACTGATCACGTACGGAACCGGGATCTGCGCCATTTTCTCATGCGGATGCGTAAAGTTTCCGCCGAGGAAAATGATGCCGCGCAGCCGTTTTTCTTTGACGATCTCGATCGCGGAGTCTACCTCATTTGCCTTTTCCTCTACTCGCTCAATAATGCAGGCGTATTTCTTTTTTCGCACAACCTCTTCAATCACACTGATCATGTTGTTGAAGAACATGTTGTCCATGCCTTTTACCAGAATGGCAATCGCTTTGGCATTCGACCGCTTCAGGTTTCTGGCACTGTTGTTCGGTACGTAATTCGATTCGGCAATGACCTTTAAGATCATCTCTTTTGTTTCCGGATTGATGTCCGGATGATTGTTCATCGCTCTCGATACGGTACTCACGCCTACCTTACATTTGCGGGCAATGTCCCTGATTGTTACCTGTTCCATATTCTGCAGGCCTCTCCTTTAAACTCTGTACCTGTTCTGCCGGAATCTCTTCCGGCTTGTTTCCCCGGCCTGTTTTGCTTTCTTTCCAGCGCGTGTTTTTATTTTGTAATACGTGCTGTAATCTGTGTCAGCCGATGAATTCTCTTGGCCAGCTCCGGTGTAAACTGTCCCGGAAGCAGGCGCCATTTCCAGTTATTTCCAAGTGTGGACGGATAGTTGATTCTTGCCTCCGTGCCAAGGCCTAAAAACTCCTGCATCGGAGTGACAGCCAGATTTGCCACACTCTCCATTGACATGCGGATAAAATCCCACGGCAGCTCCTCATCGGTACTCTTTGCATTTCCCATATACTCTTTGGAGAATTCGCGGTCTTCCTCGCTCATCACATAATACCAGCCAAGAATCGTATCGTTGTCGTGTGTTCCGGTGTAAACAACACAGTTTCTCTCGTAATTGTGCGGCAGATAATCGCTCTCCTCACGGGAGTCAAAAGCAAACTGCAGCACCTTCATACCAGGATAGCCGGACTCTTTTACCATTTCGATCACGCTCTCGGTAAGGTATCCCAGGTCTTCTGCGATAACGTCCACATCGCCGAGCTTTTCTTTGACGGTATTGAACAGGTCCATGCCCGGTCCTTTTTCCCAGTGGCCGCGCTCTGCCGTCTGATCACCGAACGGGATGGAATAATATTCATCAAATCCGCGGAAATGGTCGATGCGGACAGTATCGTACAGTTTAAACACGTGAGCCAGACGTAACAGCCACCATGCATAACCTGTGCTCTTATGATAGTCCCATTTGTATAACGGGTTGCCCCAGAGCTGTCCGGTTGCGGAGAACGCATCCGGCGGGCATCCGGCAACTGCTTTTGGCTGGTTGTCCTCATCAAACTGGAACAGAACCGGATTTGCCCAGGTATCGGCACTGTCAAATGCAACATAAATCGGAATATCACCGATGATACGGATACTCTTTTCATTTGCGTATGCCTTCAGTGCTTTCCACTGTTTCAGGAACATAAACTGCTGGAATTTGTAAAATGCAATCTCCTCGGCAAGTTCTTCCCGTTTCTGATTCAGTGCTGCTTCTTCTCTGTCCTTTAATTCTGCCGGCCACTCACTCCAGCTGATTCCGCCGAGTGCATCCTTAATCGCCATATACAGCGCATAATCTTCCAGCCAGTAACCATTTTCCGATCCAAATGCATCATATACGTCATCTGCCGCAAATCTTTCAAATGCTTTTCTGAGTACTTTGAAACGGGACAGATAAATCTTTTCGTAATCAATATACTCTGCATTGTCGCCGAAATCGCACGCATCACACTCTTCTTCTGTCAGAAGTCCCTCTTTTACCAGGGTCTCCAGATCAATAAAATATGGATTTCCTGCAAAAGTAGAGAACGACTGGTACGGCGAATCTCCATATCCCGTCGGTCCAAGTGGAAGAATCTGCCAGTAGCTCTGGCCGGCCTCCTCCAGGCGATCCACAAATTCATATGCTTCTTTCGAAAAACATCCGATTCCATATCGGGACGGCAGCGAAGCTACCGGAAGTAAAATACCACTTGCTCTCATTTTTTAACCCTTTCTCCTTGTCGTTTTTTCTATCCATCCGACCCCACAAATACATAATTCCTGTTCACGGATACGCAGCAAATTGTAACTTATGCAACCCCTATAGCCAGCTCATTTTGTTTCGTAAAAACAGGGCTGTCGGTATCTCGTCTGTATTTCCGGAAACGGTGTCGGTAACGTTTCCGGAACTCGTTATATTTACAATACCATACTCTGCATCAAAAAACAACCCCCAACCCCCTTATCATATTTACCAAATATTGAATACTCTGTTTATTCAAAACAACGAATTTGCATTTTTGTAACGATGCAAAACCATACCGCAAAAGACAGCATGCGGGAACGGAACCACTTTGGAGGCTTGGAAATCATGAATTTTCCAGACCTCCCGCATAGATTCTTCCTCCGCATGCTGTCTTTTGCGGTATCTGTTTTTCACTTAAAACTCCAGAATAATCTTTGTTCCGGTTCCAAGTGTACTCTCAATTTTAATCTTCGCATCATGAAGAATCGCTCCATGCTTCACAATGGAAAGTCCAAGTCCCGTACCTCCCGTTTCACGGGAATGACTCTTATCTACACGATAGAACCGTTCAAAGATCCGCTCCTGATCTTCCTTTGCAATTCCGATTCCGGTATCTGCCACAGATACCACTGCCCGTCCGTTTCTTCCGCGGGAAACCATCACTTCGACCTCACCGTCCCTGCGGTTGTACTTGATCGCATTGTCGCAGAGATTGTAGATCATCTCATAGAGAACCTGCCGTGCACCTTTGATCCGGCAGCTCTCTCCTCTCAGTGTCATCTTCACCTGCTGCTCCTTTGCCCGTATGGAAAGATGTCCCTCGACATCACGGCAGATCTGCATCAGATCCACTTCCTCCATCGGGATCGACTGGTCGTTCTCGTCCAGTCTGGACAGCTTGATAATATCCTCGACAAGAGAGCTTAACCTGCTCGCCTCACTGTGGATTCTTCCCGCAAATTTTGGAATATCCTCCGGTTTCACCATGTTATTTTCGATGATCTCCGCATATCCGGAAATTGACATCAGTGGTGTTTTCAGCTCATGTGACACATTGGCAGAAAACTCACGGCGCATCACCTCCGCTTTCTGTTTTTCTGTCACATCCAGCACCAGGATGACCGCACCGGATACAACACGGTCCACACGCACCGGATTAGCAAGAAGCTGATAGACTCTTCCGTTTAATTCCAGCATCCGCTCCTCGGAACTGCCCTCCAGAGCATGATCCAGCGCCTCCTTCAGCTGCTCATTGCGGCTGACTGTCACAATATTGTGATTGATGCATTCCTCTGCCGTCACATCAAACAAATTCTGTGCCGAGCGGTTGATGGAGAGTACAACCGACTGGTTTGTCACGATCAGACCATCCTTCATATATTCCGTGATGGCAAGATACTCCTCCTGATTATGGCGGAGCTCCTCCATCTGCTGCTGAATCTGCTTCTGCTGCTGATGAATTCTGCCAAGCAGCGGACTCAATTCCTCATACGCTTTGTTGTCCAGCGGATGATTCAGATCAATCTCATTGATCGGCTTTACGAGTGCCTTTGTCATATGACTGACCATCATCAGCTCTACGACAAGAACTGCCGCAATCAGCACAGCCACAAGCCATATATTCCGCAGCATCACACCGAACACACTGTCTGTTGTCAGGGAAACACGGATGATTTTTCCATTGTCCAGGCGCAATGCCGTATAATATGTTTTGCTCCGCAGGGTCTCGGAATAACGGGAAATATTGCTTTCCCCGGTCTTTTCCGCCTCAATCACCTCCGGCCGCCCGGAATGGTTTCCCATCATCTTCGCATCCTCGACCGAATCAAACAGAACGGTTCCGTCCGTGTCAATCAGGGTAACCCGGCTTGCCGTAATCTTGCCGGCCGGTTTATCCAGACTGTCATCACCCATCTTGTCCAGAAAATACCTGTAATACTCACATTCATTTCTCACCGAAACACGAAGCTGCTCCGCCGTATTGTTGTACATTGCCCAGCTCATGGTGAAAAAAGTCAGGATAATCGCAGCGATAATCAACGCTCCCGCATGTTGAAAGACTTTTTTACGCATCTTACTTTCTCAGCCTCCTATCCGGTATCCCACGCCGCGGACCGTCTCGATCAGCTCGCCGCATTCGCCCAGCTTCTGGCGGAGTGTACGCACATGAACGTCTACCGTACGGGTTTCTCCGTCAAAATCATAGCCCCAGACATGGCCGAGCAGACGGTCTCTCGTAAGGACAATTCCTTTATTTTCCATTAAAAATTTCAGCAGTTCAAACTCTTTTAAAGTCAGGGTAACCTTCTCCCCTTTGGCCAGAACCTGATGCTGTTTCACCTGGATCTGCAGCTCCCCGGTCTCCAGCACATCGTTTTCCTTCTCTTCTTTTCCGGCACGGCGCAGCACGGCACGTACCCTTGCGATAAATTCCATCATGCCGAACGGCTTGGTAATATAGTCATCGGCTCCGCAGTCAAGGCCCATGACCTTATCATACTCAGCGCCCTTTGCCGTTACCATAATGACCGGAATTTCTTTTGTTACTTCCGATGCCTTGAGGCGTGAAAGAATTTCAAGACCATCCTCTCCCGGAAGCATGATATCCAGGAGAATCAGATCCGGAAGCTGTTCTGCAATAGCTGCATTCAGCTCTTTTCCGCTTTCCAGGCCTCTTGCGGTAAAACCGCTCGATTCCAGTGTGTATACGATCAGTTCCCGTATATTTCTTTCATCTTCCACGCAGTATATCATCTGTTATTCCCCTTTATGGTGACCGTTAATGGAGTACACAACCCATTCCGCAATATTTGTTGCATGGTCACCGATTCTTTCATAATATTTTGCAATCATCAGATAGTCCAGAGACTGGACATCTGTGGTAATTCCCTTTCGCATACCCTGCAGAATTTCATCCTTGACCTCATCAAAAAGGTCATCCACGATATCATCGGAATCGATAACCTCCCGTGCAAGCTTCAGATCCTGCTTAACGTATGCATCGATGCATTTTGTTACCATAGAAGCTGTTGCTTTCGCCATATCCTTCAGACGGATGCTTGCATCCGGCACATCAAGACTCGTTACTTTTACGATATCCGCAATATCTGCTGCCTGGTCTCCGATCCGCTCCATATCGGTAATCATTTTTAATGCCGCAGATACCTGACGCAGATCACGTGCTACCGGCTGCTGCTGTAAAATGATGCGGAAGCAGAGATCCTCGATCTCCCGTTCTTTCGCATCGACAACCTGGTCTTTTTTGATAATCTCTTCTGCCGCTCTCTGGTTTCCCTCCAGCAGAACCTCATATGTCCGTCCGATTGCCTGCTCGCAGAGTGCGCCAAGCTCAATCAGCTCCGTGTGCAGAATTTCCATCTGCTGCTCAAATCTTTCCCGCATATCAGCCAAACCTCCCTGTAATATAATCCTCTGTCCGTTTATCCTTCGGCATTGAGAAGATCTGTTCGGTCTCTCCGTATTCTACTACCTCTCCTAACAGGAAAAATGCGGTTTTGTCAGAAATTCTGGCTGCCTGCTGCATATTGTGTGTTACCATGACAATAGTATAATCTTTTTTCAGTTCTACCGCAAGATCTTCGATTTTGGAAGTAGAAATCGGATCCAGTGCTGAGGTTGGTTCGTCCATCAGAAGAACCTCCGGCTGTACGGCAAGAGCACGCGCAATGCAAAGACGCTGCTGTTGTCCGCCGGACATGCCAAGTGCGCTTTTCTTCAAACGGTCCTTCACCTCATCCCAGATTGCCGCCTGTCGAAGAGACTGCTCCACAATATCATCCAGCTTCGCTTTGGAACGGACACCATGGGTTCTGGGGCCATAGGCAATGTTGTCGTAAATGCTCATCGGGAACGGATTTGGTTTCTGGAATACCATGCCGACCCGTTTTCGGAGTCCGTTGACATCCATTTTTCCGCCGTAGATGTTTTCTCCGTCCAACAGCATTTCACCGGTGATCCGGCAGCCCGGAACGAGATCATTCATTCTGTTGATGGATTTTAACAGGGTCGATTTACCACAGCCGGAAGGTCCGATAAAAGCCGTCACTTCATTGGCATCAATGCTCAAGTTGATATTTTTTAATGCATGAAAGTCTCCGTAATAAAGATCCATATTGGATACATCTATTTTGCTCATGTTTTTTCCTCGTCTCTCTTTTATTTCTTTGCAATTTTCTTCGCAATCATTCCGGAACAGCCGTTGATCAGAAGGACAATCAGCATCAGGATGACGCCGGTTGCATACATCTGATTCATATAAAGGCCTTCACTGGAAAGTGCATACATATGAACGGCAAGGGTACGGCCGGAATCCATAAGGCCTGCCACCTTTGCAATCGTTCCTGCTGTGAAAAGAAGTGCTGCCGTCTCTCCTACGACACGGCCTGTCGCAAGAATGACACCGGAAAGAATGCCGGGTACGGCAGATGGAAGAACAATTTTAAAAATCGTACGAAGCTTTCCGGCTCCCAGTCCAAAGCTTGCTTCCCGATAGGAATCCGGAACCGATTTTAAGGCTTCTTCTGCTGTTCGCATAATCAGCGGAAGAATCATGATGGCAAGGGTACAGGCACCGGACATCATCGAGTATCCCATTTTCAGGGTTTTCGTAAAAAACAGCATACCGAACAAACCGTAAACGATCGACGGAATACCGGAAAGGGTCTCTGCCGTAATCCGGATCAGGCCAACCAGTTTTCCGCGTTTGTTGGCATATTCAACCAGATAAATCGCCGAGAAAATGCCGAGGGGCGCAGCAAGCAGCAGGGAAAGTACTGTCATCGTAACAGTGTTGATGATCGCCGGAAGCATCGTAACATTCTCTGTATTATAGGTCCATGCAAACTGCTCCAGTGTCAGGTTTTTCACACCGCGGATCAGAATAAATCCAACCAGGAAAACCAGAACGGCAAGTGCAAGAATGGCTGCTCCCCAGGTAATTCCGGTCAGCACGGAGGAAAAAACACTTTTGTGATACGTAACCTTTGTTCTTTCTTTTTCTTTTGTATTTATTTTTACAGCTTCCATTGTATTTACAGCTCCATTTCCTTTAATCACCATAATGTACCCTCCGGTTCAGCATAGACACCGATAAATTGATCAGCAGGATAAAGACAAACAGCACAACACCCGTTGCAATCAGCGCTTCCCGGTGAAGTCCGGATGCATATCCCATCTCCAGTACAATATTGGCTGTCATGGTACGAAGGCCTTCTGTGATTCCTTTTGGCATACGAGGCTGGTTTCCGGCAATCATAATCACTGCCATCGTCTCTCCGATGGCGCGTCCGATGCCAAGAACGATGCCGGCCAGGATTCCGGATTTTGCTGCCGGGACAACTGCAAAGAAAACACTCTGGGAATGCGTGGCACCAAGACCAAGGCTTGCTTCATAGTAGGATTCCGGAACACTCGTAATGGCGGATTCTGTTACGCCGACCACGGTCGGAAGAATCATAACGGCCAAAAGAATGGATGCCGTCAGCATTGTGTTTCCGTTTTTGCCGGTCAGCTGTGCCATCAATGGGACGATCACAACCAGTCCGAAAAATCCATATACGATAGACGGAATACCGGCCATCAGGTTAATACCTGATTTGCAGATGCCGTAAAACTTTTTCGGACAGTAACGGGAAAGAAACACCGAAGTAAGAATGGAAACCGGCACACCCATCAGGATTGCAAGGCCGGTCACGCAGATACTGCCGACAATCATCGGCAGGATACCGAAAATGTTGTTTCCCGGTTTCCACACGGTACCGGTCAAAAATTTCAGCGGTCCGATTTTAAAAATAGCAGGAACGCCATTCATGAACAGGAAAATGCAGATCAGTGCAACAGCCAGTACGGAGCAGCACGCCGCAATCAGGAATACAAGTTTCATGATCGTTTCTCTTAGTTTCATAAGATAAATCCTTTCATTTCATTGTTTCGCGGAGCGTGTTTGAAAAAGACTTTCGTTTTTTTCCTTACGAACTGCTTTTTCAAGCACGTTCCGAAAGACAGCTTCTTTTTCTGAACATTTTCGGATACGGAAGTAAGAGCGATTTTCCATTGTTCGCCCTTACTTCTTTTTCCATTGCTTTATACATTCTTTATTTTACATCTGCCCAGTCGGTTGTGTCGCCAACATAGATGCTCTTTACCTGATCGCTGGTCAGCCCGTCGGTCGGGTTCTCTTTGTTTACGATGACAGCAATACCGTCGGTTGCAATTACGGTTGCGGTAAGCCCTGAGGATTTCTCCTCATCCTTTAAGTCACGGGATGCCATACCGATGTCGCAGAGACCGTCACTTGCGGAAGTGATACCTGTTGTGGAATCGCTCTGCTGTACTTCGATGTTAGCGTTTGAATTTACTTTTGTATAAGCCTCTTTTAATTTTTCCATCAGTGGTGTTACAGAGGAAGATCCTGCTACCACAACCTTTTCACCGCTGCAGTTTCCTTCGTAGGCTTTGGTATCTTTGATTGCAATATATCCGTCATCTGAAACAACCTGCTGTCCGTCGGTGCTTAAGATGTAGTCCATGAAATCCTGCGCATCTGCGGAAAGACCGTCTTTTGTTACAATGTTGAACGGACGGCTTACTTTATAGGAACCGTTTTCTACGTTCTCTGCGCTTGCCTCTGCTCCGTCGATTTTCAGTGCTTTGACTTCATCATTTAAGGATCCAAGGGAGATATAACCGATTGCGTACTGGTTCCCTGCCACTGTGCTCATCATAACGGAAGTATTGTTGGTGATCTGTGCATCAACGGTGGTGTTATCCACTTTCTCACCTGCATCGTTTTTCTCTTCTACACCGAACAGCTCGATGAATGCACCTCTGGTACCGGAACCATCCTCACGGGAGATAACGGTGATCGCGCCGGAAACGCCGCTGCCATTGCCGCTTGCCTGGGAATCCGAGGAAGCGGAAGAGGAGCTGCCGCCGCAGCCGCTCAGTGCACCGGTCAGCATCATTGCTGCCAGAAGCATGGAAATGCTCTTTTTCATAATTAGTTCTCCTTTTACATTCGTCTTCGTTTTTTGTTACAAGATTATCTTACGGAAGTTTTGTAAAATGCAAAAGCGAGAGTTCGTTAAGTTTAAGTAAAGTGTGTTTTTTCTGGTAAAATCTTTGTTAAATACGGATTTTCGCCTGCGATTCAGCGGGAGTTGCGCTCTGCGGAGCGCAGGAACGTGCGGCGCCCGCCGCAGGGGGCAAAAGGAACCCAGGGGAC
>OGQW01000984.1_pt1 | contig 18992 bp, 19 predicted proteins | sample 1553301 | NCBI WGS metagenome assembly OGQW01 (sample SAMEA2579974, study PRJEB22360) | human gut metagenome
ATTTTATCATATCTTCAAGTCGTTGTCAACAACTTTTTTATTTTTCTTTGTTGTCGTTCTTTCGCGGCAACTCTGATATCTTATCATGTCTGTCGCTTTTTGTCAACAACTTTTTGAATCTTTTTATTTGATTCAAAGCGGAGAAGGAGGGATTTGAACCCTCGCGCCGCTGTTAACGACCTGCACCCTTTCCAGGGGTGTCCCTTCGGCCAGCTTGGGTACTTCTCCATATAGCTGCTCAAATCATTTTCTCTCCCGAGAAGTTATGATATTGACACAGAAAAAGAATTCTTTCGAATTCTTTTTCAAACGGCTTAACCGCCTAGCGGAGAGGATGGGATTCGAACCCATGTGCCCTTGCGGACAAACGGTTTTCAAGACCGCCTCGTTATGACCACTTCGATACCTCTCCGTATTCTGTTTTCGCTGTTCATCTGAATCAGCGCAAGACATATATTACCATCCCCGGCTCTTTATGTCAATAACAATTTTTCATTTTTTTTGCTTTTTTTAAAAAAACTTCTGCAATTAACAAATCTTCCGGTGTTGTGACCTTGATATTCTCGTATTTTCCCTGAACAAGCTTGACTTTATGACCGGTAAACCGTTCCACAATCATTGCATCATCCGTGATCCTTTCGCCGGATTCTGCTGCCTGCCACATTTCCCCATATGCTTCCATTAAAAGTTCATAAGAAAAGCTCTGTGGTGTCTGTACCGCCCACAGACAGCTTCTGTCCGGTGTATCCACAGCATAATGTTTTGCATTTCCCACTTTGATCGTATCTTTTACCGGTACACCAATCACACATGCATGCTCCTCTTCTACGGCACGCATGGACAACCGGATTTCCGTTTCATCAATCATCGGGCGTGCCCCATCATGGATCAGAACATAGTCGGTGCCCGCAGCTGCTTTTAATCCTTCATATACTGACAGATAACGTTCTTTGCCGCCCGGAATCACCGCGCGGACTTTTCTGAAATCACAAGCCTCTACAATTTCTTTTCTGCAATAGGAAACATCATCTTTTCCTGTTACCAGTATAATATCATCTACCGGACTCTTTTCAAATGCATACAGACTGTAATAGACCAGCGGATGTCCACACAGTTCCATAAACTGTTTGGGTGTATCACTTTGCATTCTTCTTCCACTGCCTGCCGCAAGTACGATCGCTGTATAGCGTTTCCTGTTTTCCATCCGGTCATTCTCCCAATTTCAGATTCGGAACAGCGTTCAGATCCAGCCCTGCACGTTTTCCCGCAATAAAGTCATAATATGCCGCAGCACCTATCATCGCCGCGTTATCGGTGCACAGAATCGGCGAAGGATGATAAAATTTCACCCCTTCTTCACGGCACATCTGTTCCATGGCCGCACGGATTACTCCGTTGGATGCAACTCCGCCGGCAATTGCAAAACTGTCCATATGATATTCGCGGATTGCATGCCGCGCATGATCCACCAGCACATCCGTCACCGACTGCTGGAATGATGCTGCAACATCCGCCTGATTAATTGGAAGATTTTTCATCCTGCATCCGTTCAGATAATTCAGCACCGCAGACTTTAATCCACTGAAACTGAAATCATATACCCCATCTGCAATCTTTGCCCGCGGAAAGGAAATTGCCTTCGGATCTCCTTCATGGGAAACTTTTTCAATTTTTGGTCCTCCCGGATATCCCAGCCCGATTGCGCGTGCCACTTTATCAAATGCTTCTCCTGCCGCATCATCCCTGGTCCGTCCGAGGATTTCATACGTTCCGTAATCCGTCACTTTCACAAGGTGCGTATGCCCTCCAGAGACCACAAGACATAAAAACGGTGGTTTCAGATCAGGATTTTCAATATAATTTGCGCTGATATGTCCTTCTATATGATGTACCCCTACCAGCGGAATGTTCGCAGCATAGCTGATCGCCTTAGCCTCTGCCACGCCAACCAGCAGTGCACCAACCAACCCCGGCCCGTAAGTCACACCAATCGCATCCATATCCTGTAATGTCATATCTGCATCCGAAAGTGCCTGTGCGATTACCTGATTGATCTTTTCAATATGCTTTCTCGATGCGATCTCCGGTACAACCCCTCCATATAATGTATGGAGAGCAATCTGTGAAGAAATTACATTCGAACGCATATCCCGGCCATTCACCACAACTGCCGCAGCGGTTTCATCACAAGAGCTTTCAATTGCAAGTATTTTTATAGTCTGTTCTGTGTCACTCATTTTTATTCTTCCTCTGTCGAATTCCCCTTGATTTTATAAAATGTACGGATTTTCCAGTCTCCGTTATCGTCTTTTCTAAGCACATACATCTGGTAGGTTTTATCAAACTTTTTATTTTCTTCCGTAAAATAAGAAGCTGTGACATATGCCAGTTTATCCCCGTTGCTGTCATCCGTCAGGTATTTTACATCATCGCTGTCACATACATTGGTCTGACGGATCTTAAAGGAACGGTTCTTGTAATCCGCAATGCTCGTCTCCACCGACTTCTTGTAATCATCCTTGGAATTGTTATCGGCAAGATCCTGATCAAAAAGCATACGCGCCTGATCAATCAGCTTGTCGAACTCATCATCCGTATAATTTCCGGAATAATAACTGGTAATGATCTGGTTATACAGTTTAATCACTGCGCGCGGAGTTTTCGGATAATCATCCGTCAAATTTTTTTCATTGATTCTCTGAACCACCGTCAGATTTTCTTTCGATGCCTGTGAACCATCGCTGTTTTTCATGAAATAAAATCCCACGCACAATAAAACAACACATACTGCTGCTACAACGGTAATCCCAACTTTCTTCATACGCCTATTCCTCCTCAAATGTTAATTCCACACTCTTTCCATCTTTGCCAAGGTATGCATTTGCGAAAATATCCCGCACCTGTGGCATATAATCCTCCGCCCTTACCAGAGACGGAGAAAAATGGGTCAGCCACAGTTCTTTAACTTCTGCACGCTTCGCCATATCTGCGGCCTCATAAAACGTCATATGTTTGTACTGTTTTGCCTTATTTAACTTTTCTTTTTCTGCATACATGCCTTCACAGATAAATAAATCCGATTCTTTTGCAGCGTTTACAATGGTATCCAGCGGACGGCTGTCTGTACAATACGTCACTTTCAGACCTTTTCTTGCCGGTCCGAGTACCATCTGTGGCTCATAGATCACACCATCCTGCTCGATGGTCTCCCCTTTCTGCAGGCGGCTCCATAATTTCATCGGAACATTCTGTTCTCTGGCACGCTCCACCGAAAAACGTCCCGCACGATGGATTTCCACCGAATATCCGTAACAAATGACATTGTGCTTTACACGGAACGCATGAATGTCATATCCCTGGATAGAAAAAGATTCTTCCGGCTGTGTCAGTTCTATACAATTGATCTCAAATGGAAGTTCCGGTGCAATTGTCCGCAGTGCCGTCACGACACGTGTGAGTCCTTTTGGCCCGATGATCGTAAGCGGTTCTGTTCTCTCCGCATTTCCCATCGTCAGAAGAAGCCCCGGAAGACCGCTGATATGATCCGCGTGAAAATGTGTCACGCAGAGAATATCGATCGGTTTAAAGCTAAGTCCCGCCTCTTTGATTGCAATCTGGGTTCCCTCACCGCAATCGATCAGCAGACTACTCCCATTATATCTGAGCATAAGTGATGTCAGCCACCGGTACGGCAGCGGCATCATTCCTGCAGTTCCTAACAAACATACATCTAACATAATTGTTTCCACTCCATAATATCTGCATCCTCTCTGGGAAACTGATAAAAATTTTTTCGCACTCCAATTTTTTCAAATCCACATGTCCGGTATAAGTGTATCGCCGGCTCATTTCCGGAACGTACTTCAAGTACGATCCGGTCAATTCCATGTTCATCTGCCCATTGCTGCATCCTAAGAAGAAGCTCTCTTCCACAGCCTTTTTTACGCATTTTCCGTGTCACTGCCACATTGGTAATCTCTCCCTCCGGCGGCATCCGGTACATGCCAATATAACCTGCGATCTGAGGATCTTCCGCCACGAAAAATATGGCATCTTTCATTCCATCCAGAAATCCCTGTTCACTCCACGGCTGGGAAAAACATTCTTTTTCAATTTGTGCAACAGCCGGAATGTCTTCCGCGGTCATCTGCCGTATTCTCATATGCGAAAATCCCTTGCCTTTTCCTGGCGTTCTCTTTCCGCCTGCGACAGGCGCAGATAATCCGGCTTGTGTGCAGCTGCATCCTCAGCCTTTCCCTGACGGTATAAAATGCCGCCGAGTACCGCAACACATGCCGCACGCTGCTTATTGCAATGTGCAGGTGCAAACAGGTATGGTACCTGTAAATTTTCTTTCAGGTAATCGGCAAAAACCGGCACACCATCGCCCAAAAATACGGTTTTCTTTCCACTTTCATTGATCTTTGCGGTAATTTCATCGATTCCTGCCGCACACTGTGGAAGAAGTGTCTGCATCTGCCAATCGGAGAAAGTATACAGTCCGGTATAGGCCTGCTGCCGGCGCGCATCCATAAGTGGGCACACCTGCTCCCTGCACCCCCACAGATTATATGCCAGGGCATCCACCGTCGGCACGGAAACAATCTGTTTGTTCAGGGCAAGAGCGAGTCCCTTGGCCGTTGCAGAGCCGATCCTGAGTCCCGTAAAAGATCCAGGTCCTGCGGACACTGCAATCACATCAATCGTATTCAGATCAAGTTCTATCATTTTTGCTACTTCATCCAACATTGGAAGAAGTGTCTGTGAATGTGTTTTTTTATAATTGATGGTATATTCTCCCAGCAGATTGTCGTCTTCCGTGACCGCAACCCCTGCCACCAGTCCTGAACTGTCCAACGCTAGTATTTTCATATTCTGTCCTCTATCTGTCTAAAATTGTTATTTTTCTGTAGTCGAAACCTTTTTCCAGGTCTTTTTCAATGGTGATCTCCCGGTAATGATCCGGCAATATCTCTTCAATCAGATTGGCCCATTCAATCATCGTCAGACCCTCACCGTAAAAATAGTCCTCATATCCGATCTCGTCCATCTCCTCGATATCCCCGATACGATAGACGTCAAAATGATAAAACGGCATCCGCCCCTCTTCATATACCTGGACAATGGTAAATGTCGGGCTGCAGATCGGTTCTTCAATTCCAAGTCCCTGTGCGATTCCCTGTGTAAAAACCGTCTTGCCGACTCCCAGGTCTCCGACAAGTGTATATACATCCCCGGGCCGTGCCTCTCTTGCCAGTTTTCTACCGAGTTCTAAAGTTTCCTCCGGGGAAAAAGTTTCAAATTCCATAACTTTTTTATCCTGCATACTGCCTCTACGCCTTCATTCTGAGTTTATATTTTTCCAGTTTCTGTTCTGCAAGTGTCCGGAACGCTGCATACTGATCTCCAATCTGCTCCATAGGAATAATATATGCGCTTTTCCGATTGCTGTAGATTAAAATCTGCTTTGCATTCGCTACAATCTTATAAATTGCCTGCCACTCCATATCCCCAGTTTCTTTTCCCTGGGATACATGAATATTTTTCTCTGTAATTTCATAATGCAGTGTGCCGGCAAGCACCTTGTTTGTCTTCAGGGTCTCCTTCGCACGAAACCACAGTGCAACCGGGATATAAAGAAGAAACAAAAATCCTACTGCAATATAGAGCAGGGTGTAAGATGTTTTTCCATTCTGAAAACTGATTCCAGCCATAACAAATCCAAGAATTCCAAGTGCAATGGAACTCCATCCCTGAAACCCGGTATACGTCTGGTACATATTAAACCGATACAGGTCTTTGGGTGATAATGTAACATCAAATGACGCTTTCATGCCTTCTTCTCCTCGTCCAAAATAAATGATAAGGCTTTCTGCGTATCACACAGAAAACCATTACGTTGTATCATATTATAACAATTTTCCAAACAAAAGAAAAGAGAAAAAACAGGAGCACCCCACGGGTGCTCCCAAAACCATTTAGTATTCACTTAAACGTCCCTTTAAAACTGGAGATAACGGTTTGTAAATCAGCATACAGATGACAACTGCAATCAGTCCTTTTACAATTGTAAATGGAAGATTAAAGCAGATCAGGCACTGCAGTACACTTTTCATGGATGGTGCAATTGCCTGATACATCTGCAGGATGGCTTCCTCTGCCATACCAGCCTTGTAATATACCGGGTAAACCACAAAATAATTGGAAAACACACTGACTATTCCCATGACCAATGCTGCAACCAGACCACTGACTACCGCACTCTTTTTGGTCTTTTTATGTTTGTAGATATTACCTGCAATTGCCACAAACACGGCTCCGAGAATAAAATTGGAAAGTTCTCCAACAAACATACTGTTTGAAAATGCCAGATGGAGAACGTTCTTGATCAGACAGATCAATACCCCACACACTGGTCCGAGCGCAAAGCTTCCAAGTAGTGCCGGCAGATCCGAAAAATCAAATTTGATAAATGATGGCATGATCGGAATGGCAATCTCCAGATACATAAGCACGAACGCTACGGCAGAAAGCATCGCCGTAACCGTAATATAGCGTACTTTTGTATTCATGCCTCCCTGTTTTACTGCTGTCTTTGTCTGTTCACTCATACGAACTCTCCTTTCAGAATCAATGGAATTCCAGAGGAGTGTTGCCTGCATATATGATCAGGAAATAAAAAACCGATAGATTTCTCTATCGGGGTTCTTTTTCTAGCATACAGTCAACAATGCAAACATTGATCTGCACTTTTTCTTCTCTCATCCAGACTATACTGTCGGTACCGGAATCTCACCGGTTCGGCTGCAAAAAGCAGTTCACGGACTATACCGTCGGTCGGGAATATGCGTCATCCGCAGCACCCTGCCCCGAAGAATTCCTTCTTTATTTTTCACCGTTATTATATTCACATTGTCCGAAAATGTCAACACCGGCTGGACTTTTTCCCATTCATTTGCTAACATAATTTCCATGAAGATTTCAAATATATTACGCACGGACAAAACTTTAGATTTTTCTTTTTATATCATCGGCTGGGTGTGTCTTATTCTCGCACTCGTGCTCGGACTTGCATGGAAAAGCGGTTATTTCCTGTGGATATTCCCTCCGGATGGCTGTGTCCTGCACAATCTGACCGGGTACTACTGTCCCGGATGCGGCGGCACACGCGCAATTCATGCCCTGCTGCACGGACATATTGTGCGCTCTTTCTTTTACCATCCGATTGTTGTGTATACCGCTGTCTTCTTCGGCTGGTTTATGCTGTCCCAGACCATAGAAAAAGCATCCCGCGGACATTTTGCCATCGGGATGCATTATCGTGATATTTATCTGTGGATCGCGCTTGCCATTGTACTTCTCAACTGGCTGGTCAAAAATCTGTTTCTCGCCGTCTTTGGCATTGCGCTTCTTGGATAAACATTCTATTTCTGATTTTTCAGTTCCTGCTCCAGCTCATGCGGACGCAGATCCACACCGCGAGATGCATCTCCTTCCGGGTCTTTTCCAAATGCATAATCATTTCCCGGCAGAATCGCATTGAGCACGATTCCGGCAATCGCTGCGATGGCAAGGGATGTCAGGGTAATGGAAGTGCTTCCGATCGTAAAGGTCAGTCCATCTGAGAATCCGAGACCGGAAACTAAGATCACACCTGCAATAATGAGGTTTCTGGACTTGGTGAAATCCACATGGTTTTCAACCACATTTCTTACACCGATAGCAGAAATCATACCGTAAAGAATAAAGCTGACACCGCCAATAATGGATGCCGGCATCGAAGCAATAATCTCTGCTACTTTCGGGATAAAACTTAAAACGATCGCATAACATGCCGCAAGACGGACAACCTTCGGATCATGTACACGGGACAACTCCAGAACGCCTGTGTTCTCTCCATAGGTTGTATTTGCGGGTCCTCCGATCATTGCAGAAATGGAAGTTGCAATTCCATCACCGATCAGGGTACGATGCAATCCCGGGTCCTCAATAAAGTTCTGTCCTACCGTTGCAGAAATCGCGGAAATATCTCCGATATGCTCCATCATGGTCGCAATGGCAATCGGTGCCATGATAAGAATCGCTGTAAGATTAAATTTCGGCAGGATAAACGGTGGAAGTCCGACAACAGCCGCCGAGGAAACGCCGGAAAAATTTAAAATAACAGATCCGTCCGGATTCGTAAAACCAAGTCCCTGCAGAACCAGTGCGAACACATACGAAATCACTACACCGAGAAGAATCGGAATAATCTTGAACATTCCTTTTCCCCAGATATTGAAAATAATGATGACCGCCAGTGCCACAATTGCAATGAGCCAGTTTGTGGATGCATTGCTGACCGCAGACGGTGCAAGGCTCAGTCCGATACAGATAATGATCGGGCCGGTTACCACCGGTGGAAGAAAACGCATCACACGTTTTACGCCAACGCACCGGATGATCAGTGCAAGGATCAGATACAACAATCCTGCCACGACAATTCCGCCACACGCATACTGCAGTTTTTCTTTATCTGCCATATTGGCAAATATCCCGGTATCCAGTGCCGCAACGCTGGAAAAGCCTCCCAGAAAAGCAAATGAAGATCCCAGAAAAGCAGGAACCTTAAATTTGGTACACAGATGGAAAAACAAGGTACCGAATCCTGCACAGAACAATGTCACCTGTACGGACAATACCTGTGAGGTACTCTGAAAATAGCTGTTTACCAGAATCGGTACAAGAATTGTCGCTCCGAACATAGCGAACATATGCTGCAGACCAAGCAGCAGCATTTTCGGCGTGCCCAAAACCCTGGCATCTCTTATAATGTCTTTTTGTTGGTTCATTATGAAAAACTCCTCCTAATAATAGTATATTCTAATATCCGGCAATCAGCCGGAGCATTAGCTTATGTTTGATGGGATCTCCCCGACCACATCCAGATAAAAAATAACCAGTGTCTGTGACTGGTATGGATATACCCAGAGTGACCCGATGCCTAAAGACAGCAGACACAGTATCTGCAATCCGATAAAGCTCAGATAAATATAAAATAATCTTCCTTTATTTCCTTTCATGATCTGACGGCTGATCTTTAATGATTCGCGTGCCTTCATCTGCGGATGATCCAAAAGCAGATACAATGCCAGTGCATACCACATCTGCACGAAAACTGCCAGAATCGTGCTCACAATACCAAGTATCACCAGTACTGCAATCGCCGCAGGCGACTTGTCCAGGACAAAAAATAACACAGCACCTGTGATCACAGGAATACAGCTGATCAGCGTTGCAATAATCAAAAGCAGTCCTGTAATGATATAACGGTCCGGGTGATTTTTAAACCCGTAAAATACCATGCCAAGTGTCATTTCTTTTTTCCGTGCAAGTGACAGATGAAGCTGAAGGATTCCGACAGACAATACCATGCTTAAAAGTGTGATCAGAAATTCCGCCACATAAAACATGATCGTCACCGGAAGCGGCTGTGCATCTTTCTGCAACATGGAAAATGGGAGTTCTACCGCCAAAGGAATCAGTGTGGCGGCAAGAAATGCTCCCATTGGTATTTTATAATTTCCATTTAAATTGTCTCTTGCGATTCGTTTTAATTCTTTGCAAGGTAGGTTCATTTGTTTATACTCCGTTTCTGTAACTGATTGCTTTTCTCATTATAGCATGGCTATGCAGATGCAACAATCTTTTTATTTTGCCATAAACTGCTTCATCAGTTCATTATAATCCATGCCCTGCATATCAGAATAGGCCTTTAAAAATCCATCGATACTTCCATACTGATGGATGGCATACCCCAGAACCGATGCGTACAGTCCGATAGCCGCAACCAATGCCATAATCCCCAGAATCATTCCGATCTGTGCTTTCGAAGTATAAGACATCATGCCTCCGCGGGAAAGTGTTGCAAAAATAACCGCCAGAGCCCCACACGGCACAGCAAGATACAGACAGGTGCAGCTTAGTAATGCAATTGATCCAAGTATCAGGGAAGCTGCCTCCATGCGTGCAGATCTCCGGCTGCGATACGGCTGATTCGGATTTGGTTGATAAGATGATCCATACATATCCATAATACGTTTTCCTTTCTTTTTAGGATTGCTTTTATTGTAACATTTCATATATAATAGGGAAAGTATTATTTGACAGGAAAGGACTATTAAGGGGAAAATTTATGGATATTAATACAAAAATTGCGGAAGAACTCGGCATTCGAAAAGAACAGGCCTCCGCTGCCGTAAAACTGATCGACGAAGGATGCACCATTCCTTTTATTGCCCGGTACCGGAAAGAAGCTACCGGAGCATTGAGTGATGAAATTTTACGAAATCTCTATGACCGTCTGGTGTATCTGCGAAATCTGGAGGACAAAAAACAGACCGTACTGGCCTCCATTGAAGACCAGGGAAAACTGACGGAGGAACTGCGTGCACAGATTCTCGCGGCCGAAACACAGGTTGCAGTGGATGATCTGTACCGCCCGTACCGTCCGAAGCGCCGTACCCGTGCAACCATTGCAAAAGAAAAAGGCTTAGAACCACTCGCCAACCTGATCCTTCTTCAGAAAATGACAGTCTCTCCTCTGGAAGAAGCAAAAAACTATGTCAATCCGGAAAAAGAAGTGGCTACCCCGGAAGAGGCGTTAAACGGAGCAAAAGATATCCTTGCGGAAGGCATCTCAGACAACGCGGATTTCCGCACCCATATCCGTGAACTTACCATGAAACACGGTCAGCTTTTATCTGCTGCCAAAGACCCGGACGCCGAATCGGTCTATGAAATGTATTATGATTTCAATGAAGGACTCTCCAAACTGGCAGGACACCGCATTCTTGCCATCAACCGCGGAGAAAAAGAGAAATTTCTCACAGTAAAAATTGAAGCTCCGACCGATCGTATCCTTTCCTATCTTGACCGGAAAATAATTACGAATCCTCAGGCTTTCACCGCACCGGTGCTGCATGAGGCACTGGAAGACGCTTACAACCGACTGATTGCACCTGCCATTGAGCGCGAAATCCGAAACGATCTGTTTGAAAAAGCCGAAGACGGTGCCATCCGTGTATTCGGCAAAAACTTAGAACAGCTTCTGATGCAGCCTCCAATCGCCGGTCAGGTTGTACTTGGCTGGGATCCGGCATTCCGTACCGGATGCAAGCTCGCTGTGGTGGATCCGACCGGAAAAGTACTTGATACTACCGTAATCTATCCGACTGCCCCGCAAAACCGCGTGGACGAAGCCAAAGCGGTACTGAAAAAACTGATTTCCAAATACCATATTACATTAATCTCTCTGGGAAACGGTACTGCTTCCCGCGAATCCGAACAGATCATCGTACAGCTTCTCAAAGAGATTCCGGAACCGGTACAATACATCATCGTAAACGAAGCCGGTGCCTCCGTATACTCTGCCAGCAAGCTGGCAACCGAAGAATTCCCGCAGTTTGATGTCGGACAGCGAAGTGCCGCATCCATGGCGCGCCGCCTGCAGGACCCACTCGCAGAGCTGGTAAAAATCGACCCGAAATCCATTGGTGTCGGACAGTACCAGCATGACATGAACCAGAAGAAACTGACCGAAGCGCTGGATCATGTCGTGGAAGACTGCGTAAACCGTGTCGGTGTGGACTTAAATACCGCTTCTGCTTCCCTGCTGGAATATGTCTCCGGTGTGAGCAAAGCCATTGCCAAAAATATTGTGGTCTACCGCGAAGAAAACGGAAAATTTGCCTCCCGTTCCCAGCTTCTGAAAGTGGCCAAGCTTGGACCGAAAGCCTATGAACAGTGTGCCGGCTTCATGCGCATCAGTGACGGAAAAAACCCTCTGGATGCCACCGGTGTACACCCGGAATCCTACGCAGCCACGAAACAGCTGCTGGAAACACTCGGCTATACGCTTTCGGATGTGACAGACCGCAATGTTGCCGGGATCTCGAAAAAAGTCCGGGATTACAAAAAGCTTGCACAGGATCTGGAAATCGGCGAACTGACTCTCCGGGATATCGTAAAGGAACTGGAAACGCCTGCCCGTGATCCGCGTGAGGATATGCCAAAACCAATCCTGCGCAGTGACGTGCTCGAGATCAAAGATCTGACTCCGGGCATGGTATTGAAGGGAACCGTGCGAAATGTCATTGATTTCGGTGCCTTTGTTGATATCGGAGTCCATCAGGATGGTCTGGTACATATCTCGCAGATGTGTGACCGCTTTATCAAGCATCCACTGGAGGTCGTCAGCGTCGGGGATATCGTGGAAGTGAAAGTTCTGAGTGTGGATGTGAAAAAGCAACGGATTCAGCTTACAATGAAGCTATAACATTCAGGAAACAATTTTTAAAGAGAGGTCATATCCTGTCATGGTTGTGGCCTCTTTTTTGGTCACCCTGCCAGCGGATTATTGACCACTGGATTACTGTTCACAGGTTACCCTGCGAACAGTAACACCGCTGGTACAGATTCTCAACTTTTTGGTATTTACAGTTGATTTCTGCATGCAAATAAGATATTCTGTCTTTAACACATATAATTCCAAATCTGATGAGTCATTCGCTCGTTTATCCACTGGAATTTTAATTAAAGACAGGATCAAAAACGACTCGGTTTTCCCGTTTTTTTCGGTTGTAAAACTATGTTGTTTTGATATATACTAAAGGAAAGGCAGGATACTACATGGGGAACACTGACATTGTGGCAGCTCCGCTGTCAGATGCCAACGAGAAAAACACTACAGAACACAGCACTATTTTTGATGATGTATTCCGGACAATTGCACAGAAAATGCCACAGCTTCTGATTCCGCTGATCAATGAAGTTTTCCACACTTCCTACAGTGAGGAGGAACCCTTTGAACAGCTGCGGAATGAACACTATGAAAAATTCGGAACAGTGGTCACGGACTCCATTATCCGGATCGGCAGCCATATTTATCATCTGGAGTGCCAGTCCTCAAAAGACAAAACGATGGTCATACGCATGTTTGAATATGATATTTCAATTGCTATTGAGCACGCTTCTTTTGAATCAAATGATATCTGGGAAATTGAATTTCCGCAGTCATGCGTACTTTACATCCGCAATCACCGTTCACTTCCGGATTTTCACGAAGCGATTGTGAAGTTTGCGGACGGTCAGAAAATTCGTTACCGCGTTCCGATCATACAGGCAAAGAAATACACGGTCGATCGGATTTTTGAAAAACGGCTACTGATTTTACTTCCATATCATATCTTACGGTATGAACACTTTTTGAAGCACAACGGAACGGATTCGAAGAAAGTGCAGCATCTGCTCGACGATTTCCGGAAGATCAACCGAAAGTTAGAGGAAACATCTGAGAAGGAACAAAAGTCACATCTTTATATGGATATGATCGTTTTGATTGAGGAGATTGCGGATTATATTATTCCGGAGGATAATGAGATCAGGAAAGGATTGGGTGAAATTATGGGTGGTAAGATTTTGAAATTACGCTCTGAAGAGTTGTTGGAGCTTGGAGAAGCTCGAGGGGAAGCCAGAGGGGAAGCTCGAGGGGAAGCCAGAGGCAGGCTTACCGGACTACATGAAGCCAAAATTGATGCAATTCAAAATATGATTGATCTTGGTTTAACCAGAGAACAGATTTTAAGAAAATATTCTCCAGAGGAATATGAAGAGGCGATAAATTCTATGTCGGTAAAAGCATGACATAATCCGTCTATAACTGTATTTTTCTTATTTCTATGCTATGAGATGTATTTTAATTATATCTCATAGCATTCATGAAAGAACATTCGTTCAAATTACCATTATAATTACAATTTCATACGTTTGATCATAACTGCTTCTGTTTCTTACACTTTCCATATTGTAAAAACAGATGCTTATGATATATACTAAAGGAAAGGCAGGACATTACATGGGGAACACTGACATTTCGGTAAACACGTTACCAGATGCCAACACAGAAAACACGACAGAACACAGCACTATTTTTGATGATGTGTTCCGGACAATTGCACAAAAGATGCCACAGCTTCTTATTCCGCTGATCAATGAAGTTTTCCACACTTCCTACAGTGAGAAGGAACCCTTTGAACAGCTACGGAATGAACACTATGAAAAATTCGGAACCGTGGTCACGGACTCCATTATCCGGATCGGCAGCCACATTTATCATCTGGAGTGCCAGTCCACCAAAGATGAAACGATGGTCATCCGGATGTTTGAATATGATATTTCAATTGCTATTGAGCACGCTTCTTTTGAATCAAATGATATCTGGGAAATTGAATTTCCGCAGTCATGCGTACTTTACATCCGCAATCACCGTTCACTTCCGGATTTTCACGAAGCGATTGTGAAGTTTGCGGACGGTCAGAAAATTCGTTACCGCGTTCCGATCATACAGGCAAAGAAATACACGGTCGATCGGATTTTTGAAAAACGGCTGCTGATTTTACTTCCATATCATATCTTACGGTATGAGCATTTTTTGAAGCATAACGGAACGGATTTAAAGAAAGTGCAGCATCTGCTCGACGATTTCCGGGAGATCAACCGGAGACTTGAGCAAACATCTGAGAAGGAACAAAAGTCACATCTTTATATGGATATGATTGTTCTGATTGAGAAGATTGCGGATTATATTATTCCAGAGGATAATGAGATCAGGAAAGGATTGGGTGAGATTATGGGTGGTAAGATTTTGAAATTACGCTCTGAAGAGTTGTTGGAGCTTGGAGAAGCTCGAGGGGAAGCTCGAGGGGAAGCCAGAGGCAGGCTTACCGGACTACGCGAAGGCAGGCTCACGGGGCTACATGAAGCCAAAATTGATGCAATTCAAAATATGATTGATCTTGGTCTGACCAAAGAACAGATTTTAAGAAAATATTCTCCTGAGGAATATGAAGAGGCATTGCGGTCTATGTCTGTAAAAGCATAAAATATTATATCACAAAAGTATTCACAGAATTGCTTTTTTACCAACGGGCAGAATCAAAAACAGGCGCATACAAAGTCTTATCAGCTTTGTATGTGCCTGAATCCATTCTTTGTTATCAGATCTGATATTTTCTTTAATCTTATGGAAAATAATCAAGGTAAACATTTCCATCTCAACTGACATTTTTACCTTTTCAAATAACATAACCAATGAAATATATTTACATGTTATAAAATTTTCCATGGCTCTAAAAACACATGTTTAAATGCATCCATATTAATATTTTTTTATTTAAAACAGCTATAAATACATATTTTTTCAACCAACTATCGGATATGAAAAAATTTTCATTATGTGTTTCATAATTTTCAATATTATTTTGTGCTCTCCATCATTTTCCACATTCTCCAGAAGCCATATCGAATAGTAACATAGAATGTGTCGTTTTCGCCATTCTATACAAGGAAATCATTTCAGAATTCAATTGTACATCATATCCTAATATTTTGGAGAATCTCTTTTCACAAATAAACTTTTTATCTTGAAACCATTTTACGTTTTTGAACCGTAGAAGGACGTAAACAAAACGTATTTTGAGGCATATTCTCCAACTGATTTTCGAAGCAGAAGCGAACATCTTTCGCACTCATAGGCACATATACCTCCCGTCCATTATCATTCTCATTTAAAATTCCATTTATTTTTTGAGCAATCGCCTTTTTTTGATTTTCTTTATCATCCCTTACAATTTTCGACAATAGCCCATTTAAACGAACAGAATTAACCCATATCTTTTGCGAATCATTAATCTTTCGTACTTCAATGCCCGATATCGTCGTATCCCATTTACGATGTTGTCCCATCTCTACCAATTTTTCTTTTTGCAAGCCTCTTTTCCGTGCCTTTCCAGCACTTGACAAAACGTTTATTTCATTTTCCTGTTTCATTTTTATTTTTTACTCCTTCTTTCCCTTTTATAATATAATTTGCAAAATCCTCATAGTCAATAGGAATATAAAATTCAAATTGATGAAAAAAGTCTGAAATAACATCATCAATGCGAAAAAAATCCATTAGATATAATAAATATGTATATTCCTCTTTATAAATCGTAATTCCAAATGTAACCCATGGTCTCCTCTTTATTACCTGCTCCGTTTCCCTATCTAATTCAAGATATGCATTTCGATATGCATTTGGTACCGCTGTAAGAAAATCAATCCATTTCTTTTGATCCTTTTCTTTAGTTTCATTTTTAAGATAACTTTCCGCACAATATTCACGATTGATAGATGCTACTAATGGCTTCTTAGTTTCATATGATGATTGTAATAACTGTCCCCATTTTAAAGACTGCATATAATTTTCTTCGCCCAAAATGCTCGTACACAAATGATAGTAATTATCACTTTCAAGATCCAGACATCTGAAATGAACCCTAACATCACACTCTTTTATTTTTTCTTCTTCCTCTCCTTTTGTTTCCCCTTCTTTATCTTCTTCTACTTTATTTTCTTTCAAGGTACATGAAATTGCGTTTGCCAGACTAGAACAAATTGCCTGAAGATAACCGCTATACTCATCATACCAGAAGTTTTTTAACCTTTTCCCCTTCCGAGTTTTATAGATAAATTTCACTATATTTTTATGATCAATACCCAGATAAAAAATATCATACAGTTCATGTACTAATCGTTCTACATCTATTTTTTTAGCCAAACGCTTGTCTGATAAAAGCAAATACTTCATTATATCGTATGTATCATACTTAATCTTTTCAAGTTCCTTATATACTTTAATTCGACATTTTCCTATAATGGTCATATACGTCTGAAGCCATTTTACAGTATCTCCAGTAAAATAACACACCTTAGAAGTTCTACCCTCTACAGTGCTCAAATAAAAATACGGCTGCGTTTTATGTTGATCAATCGGCATCACTATTTTTTCATCTACTCTATTTTGCTGAGTTGTATAAAATTGTAAATCTGGCTGAAATTTATTAATATCATTACTGCTTCTAACATACACATCAATTGAGTTTAAATCAAGATTAAATTGATACCATGAATATGTATGTTTGTGTGGAAAACTTGTCGGTCTTTCATCATCCGGCCATCCAATACCAGACACCAATGTCGTCAAAGAATGCCTTGGACTTAAAAGATTTGTCACATCCCGATTATGAATATGTCCGCTAATATACACATCGCAATCCAGACTATAATTGGAAAGAATTTTTGTTCTTAAAAGATTTTCTTCTTCTCCTGTCAGCCAGTCTAAAGGATGATGCGCCAAAGCTATTGTAAGATCATATTTTTTTTCTCCCTTTAAGTCCTCATATTCACTAACAATCGACTCTAATTGAAATGCACCAATTTTCAATTTTCTTTCATCTGCATCCCCAGTGCATGCCCATGCCGTATTAAACTGCAAAAAAGCAATCTTCTTATTGATTGAAGATAATTCCGTTACAGAAACGCCATACAAATCTGTTTTGATTTTTCTTTCTACATCTTCAACACAATTAAACTTTGCATAAATTTCTTTCACAAGCTCTTGATATTGAGAAAATCCAAATTTAACATATTTCCAATAATCCTGATAAAATTCCTGTGCTTCCTTTTTATCATAATCCTCCAACATTTTTGAATCTACACAATTTCTTACTTTATCATGATTTCCCGGAATGATATATATATCTTTCGCCTTACTGCCAACTATGTCAGACAGCTTCTCAAAGAATGTAAGAACCGAATTTTTATATTCATAATTTCCTCGATGTACCAAATCTCCTGTAACAACAATAATCAAATTATTTATGTACTTTAACTGTTCTTTTATGTCACTTAATAAATTAACCATCAAATCAGGTAATTGCTTTCCTTTTTTATTAAAGTGCAGGTCTGATAAGTGAAGTATTGTAAAATCATTCATATTCTCTCCTGATATACGAAAAGAGACCATAATGGCCTCTTTTCGCGTTAATAACATATTCTTTTTGATTACTGTAACAGAGAAAGTACACCCTGATTAGACTGATTAGCCTGTGCAAGCATAGACTGTCCAGCCTGTGCAAGAATGTTGTTCTTGCTGTAGTTTACCATCTCTTTTGCCATATCTGTATCACGGATACGAGACTCAGCAGAAGATGTATTCTCGGAAATGTTATCCAGATTGTCGATGGTGTGCTCTAATCTGTTCTGTACAGCACCGAGTGCAGATCTCTGGGAAGAAACCTTAGAGATTGCATCGGAAATAGCATCGATTGCGTAGGTTGCTGCTGTACCGTTCTTGTCAGTTACGTTTAAGCCCTTGATTCCAAGGTTTGCAGAATTCATGGTGTCGATGTCGACAGTGATCTTGTTAGTCATGTCAGCATCTGCACCTACATGAAGGCTGAAACTTAATGTATTGGCAACTTTTGCCTGACCAACTTTGATGTTGAATGTTCCGTCACCAGCATTGTATGCCAAATCACTCTTATCACCATTCTTTACCTCTGCATTTCCTACAGTATCGCCGATCTGGTTTGCAGCCAGTAACTCTTTTCCTGCAAGCTCATATGCTTTCTGCTTTGTGATAACAGAAGTATTATTATCATCAATACCATCTGCCTTAGTATCATCAATTGTTGTAATGGACTTTGTTCCCACTGAAATTGTTGCACTCTTAAGAGCAGCAATAGCATCTGTACTTGCGTATGCAGGAGTTGCACTATCCTTATCAGCTACTGATGGCTGCTCTGCATAAAAACCAGCTGTTTTCAGAGCTGTTTGTCCATCTGCCGCCTTATCATAATATGTAAACTCTTTACCATTAATAGTGACTTTATCACCTGCTTTTCCTGTGATTTTTGCATCTGTAAACATCTGCTTTACATCTGCTTCTTCTCCGCCAATGGTATAATTCTTTCCGCCGATACTTACGGTATCACCAGCATTCAAAGTTTTCATAGTAAATGTAGCAGTTCCATCGCCATTATCAGTAAGAGTTCCCTTTAATCCAGCATCATGAGCCTTAAGATTAATTGTCTTCTCACCGTCATCACCCTTTAACAGGTAAATCTCAT
>OGQW01000986.1_pt1 | contig 18968 bp, 10 predicted proteins | sample 1553301 | NCBI WGS metagenome assembly OGQW01 (sample SAMEA2579974, study PRJEB22360) | human gut metagenome
AATAAAATTACCAATAATATTAGTTCGTAACGTATTAAGTTCAGTATTATCAATAGGAGATAATAATGCTTTATAAATATCACTATTAGAATCAGATAATTCTTTATACAGATTTATAATAGTATCTAAATAATGATTCTCAAATTTATCTGCTGAAAGTTTATCTTGAATACTATAAAGTGTTTTATAAATAGCATCAAATTTAGTTTGAACTTCACTTCGAATTTCAGTAATATCCATACCTGCAAGTTCTTTTGCAGAATATGTATCTTCCTTACCAGTCGCATCATCTTTTATAGTAACCATTACAGCACTAAAATCGGTTTCGTCGTCGGTTACGACCTCGATTCTTTGCACGGTTTTGGGCGATTCTGCGACATTAAATTTTGAGCCTACCGAATATACCTTATTTTTAATATCGACGGTATTTGGGGCCTCGCTGTCATCGAGAGAGTACGAAATCCCGTTACTGTCTGTTAGCACCTCGGTAGTAACATTTTCGGGTTCTTTACTTGCTTCTTGATTAGTAGTTTCAGTAGTTTCCTCTACTTTATCTTTAGCTTTTTCAATTTCTTCTTGTTTATCATAAACTTCTTTAAGTAACTTACTTCGTTCAGCCATAATCTCATCTCGGTTATTAACATTTTCTTCGAGAGCCATTACAGCCATATTAAGTTGAGTTCGAGCCTCTTCAAGAGATTTATATGTTTGATTATTGTTATTACGAGTTTCACGCAAACGTTTTGCAGCTTTATTATATTCAGCTACATTATTATTTTCACGTTCACCTTGTTCTGCAATATCACTATTAATTCTATTAAGTCTTGCATCGTAATCAGTTAAATCATTTTCAAATAATTCAATCTTCCTACGAGTATCAGCAATCTCTCCATTATGAATAGCAAATTCTTGTTCATATTGAAGTTTACCAACTTCTAATTCTGCAATAGCTTGACGAGCATTTGCAATTTGTTGTTGAAGACTTAAAATAGATTTCTTACTATTTTTAATTTTAAGAAGATAAGGTTTACGAGATTTACGATTAGGTTGTTTTGTACTAATAGCACCTTGATTGGCAATATAAGTATTTAACTCATCAATTTGAGATTGTAAACCATTGATTGTATCTTCAATAGTTTTAATCTTATTTACTAATCGAGTACGTTTACCTTTAAGTGTACTAATTGCTTTATTACGAGTTTTATCTTCAAGTTGAGTTTTATAATCTTCAATAACTTTTTGCAGTTCTTCACGTTCTTGTTCAAGAACAATCTTTTCTACATTTAAGCTATGAAGTTTACTATCAATAGCTCTAAGAGCTTCATCTCGTTGTTTACGAAGATTAGAAGCCTCAATATCGAAAGTTTGAATATCAGTATCAACAATAGCTAACTGACGACGATAATAATCAAGTAAATAATCATCAGTTGATGCCTGAACTTTAAGAACATTGTCGAAAGGATTACCCCAACTTAAACCCATATTACGAGCATGAATATCTCGCATAATAGTAAATTCTCTACGAAGAGCATCTACGACAGGTCGTTTGTTAGCACCGTAAACTTCTTCAAGTTGAGCATCTGATAATTTACTTAATTCATCAAAATATTCAACAGCATAATTGAATCCATTAGCAGAACCAATTCTACCCATAATACCAACAAGCAAACTTGAAGCAGGGTCAGTAATAGTTCTATTAACTTTCGGAGTACCATCATTATTCATAACTTGATTACCAGCTTCATCTAAAACTGGTGTTTCAGTTACTTTAATATTCATATCACCGTCAAAATCAGCAATAGCTGCGGCAGTATCTTGAATACCATTTATAATGTTAGTAGCTCGCTTATTTTCAGCTTCTTGTTGAGCTTTACCATTAAGTATTCGTGTAACACCACTACGTCCAGCAGACATTACACCACCACCGATAGCACCCCAAATAAAACTATCCCATGAAGAAGCTTGTTCAACAAGTCTTCCCATACGAGCTAACGGAGTTAAATCAGCAGTTTCATCTTCAATTCCAAGTTCTTTCTTTGCGGCAACGACACCTTCATTAAGTGCCATATCAACTCGCATTTCTTCAAGACCTTCAGATAAAGCAACAGAAAAGAAATCTTTTGTTTTATGAAGTCCAATACTCGGAATAAGTTTGCGATTAAGTTTAGATGTTTCACTATCTAAAACAAAAGTCTTACCTTTTTGTGCAAGACCTTTTATATTACTTTTTAAACCTTTTTCAATAGAAATACTATTAACCGGAGCTTCTTTAATACCACGAAGCATACTATTAAGTTCAATAGCATTAAATAATATTCCATAAGCCCAAGCATCATTGTAACTTTCAGAAGCATAAACAGATGCAAACTTACGAGCATCATCTTCATTGAAACCTAAATCGAGAGCATATTGATATTGTTCATCATAACCACGAACAATTTCTTCCATACTATCGAGATGTGCTCCATATAAAGTACCAATTATCTGTTGAGTATAAGGATTTTGTAATGCACGACCTGCTTTATTCAATGCAGAACCTAAACGACCAACACCGTTAATCATGGTTCCTAATTTACCAACAGCTTGTAAAGCTCGCATTTGTCCAATAACAGGAAGCATAGATGCGGCCGCAGAACCTACGGTAGGAAACATACTTGCCCACCAAGTAGCATCACCCATACCACCAGCAAAACCACCTTTTTGAGCTTGTTCTGTTTGATAAATAGGCATTGCTTTACGACCCCAATTCTCAATGTCTTTACCTATTCTTTGCCATTCAGAACCAAGACCTTCGTTGATAGCTTTGTCCCATTTATATTTGGCATTATCATCCCATATTTGACTAATAGCACGATATGTAGTAGGAAAAAAATTAAGAATACTACCAATACCAGTAATAGTACCACCAAGAATAGTAGTTCCTAATTGACCAATAGCATTTTTAGTTAAATACCAACCACTTTGATTTTGTGCTCTATTTTCATTAAGAACACTTAAATCAAGATTAGGATTTACTTGACCTCGACCTAATATGTTTTCGTATTCAGAAATATTAAAAGGTCGAATCGAAGATTGTTTTCTACCACGAGAAAGTTCAGGTTCCGGCATACTACCGGGTAAAACAGGAGTAGCTCCTACTCCCTGAACTGGTGTTTCAGAAGGAGTAAGAGCTTGCGAACCTGTAATAGGAATTTTAATATCTGTTAGATTTGGCATAATTTAATATCCTATATTAGCATTATTTATTTTATTCATTTGAATAGCCTCGGCGGCTTCTTGCATATCAAGAACAACTCCATATTGAGTTAAAACATATTCTGCAATAGGAGCTAATGCTTCATTTATAGTTTCATAATATTGAATATTATTAGGAGTTATACCTTTAATTGTGTAAAGACTATTAGGAATTGTATTATATCCAAATTCTCCATAATGAACAGAACCATCAGGATATTTCAATCCACTAATATCTTTTATATAATAACCTTGTGTTGTTCTACCAATTTCAACTTTACGACTATTACCGTCGATACTATTATAAAAAGGTTCGTGAATATTCAAATCATATTCAACTTTACCTAAATCATTAACAGTTCTTTGCAGGTCTGCGATGTTTGCAACAGCAGGACTATTGTTAGCACCAGTAGTATTAAAATCAATAAATCCCGAAGCGTATTGAGATTCAATCATTCCAGCACTACGTTGTAAACCTTCACCACCAATTTTAGCATAAGGTTTAATGTTACGGTAATTGTCAAGAATTTGACGAGCAATAGTAGACGGGTCTATTTGTTCAGAGAAAATAATATTACCACGAGCAGCACCAGTTTCATCGAAAAGAGTAATTGCATATTCATTACGGCCTTCACGAGCTGCAATTCCATTAGCAATCGGGCTAACTTCAGTCTTATAAATATCGTAATCAAGACCAAGTTCTTTACCCAAAAGAGGTTTAGAATTTTTAGTAGCATTACTTTGACGAGTTACACTTGTACCTTTTGAATTAGTAGTAGTCGAAGTAGGAAACGCATCAAAGTTCATATACTTAGCTAATTGCATTCCGGTAAGACCAGTACCTTCTCCAGATGGAGTTTGAACAACACTAATATTACCAGCACCTTTTTTCCAATTTACCATAGCAGCTGCCATGTAATTTTGTTGAAATCTTGAAGGATTAGCAATAATCTCACGAGTTGCTGTAAATTCAAGAGGTGCGTCGGCAATAGCTTTACGATAACGATTTGAAACATTATCTGCTGCATTAGACAAAGTAGATTCAAACTCTTCTTTTGTCAGCATATCACCGAGATATTTAGCTCCAGTTGTTACACCATCTTTTCGTACCCAAGTACTACTATATGTTTCAGGATTATAAAGTTCTTTATAATTTTGATTTATATAATCAACGTATTTATCATAACTATCGAGTCTGTTATCAAGAATAATCTTAGCTTCTTCGTTATTAACTCTATACCAACCTATACCACCTTCAATCTTATCTCGATGTTTATTCCAAGTATCAAATACAGAATTAAGTTGAATTTCGTCAGAACGAAGTTTAGCTTGAAGATTATTATAATTACGTTGAGCAGTCTGAACTTGTAAGAGTTTACCTTTAAGATTAGCTGCTGTTTCTTCATCAAGACCTGCTGAATCAATTAATCTTTCAGCAGTAGAAATATTAAGTGTTTTAACAATATTACCATTTCCCGGACTAAGACCTAAAATTCCAAGTTCATCAGATGTAAATATCTGATTCATAGAATTTGAAAGTTTAGTCATTTGGTCAGTAATTTCATTACGACGATTAATGTTTTCTGCAACACTATCACCAGTAACTTCAAAACCACCTAAAGTATCAAGATATGGAGCGTACTGTTGAAGAGTTTCAAGTTCTTGCTGTTTACCTTTTGCACGAGCTTTAATATAAGCAGCATAACCGGGATTAGCAATTAAATCAACCGTAGTCTTAATATCTTGATAAGAATATAAACCTGCGGCAGCACCAGCTAAGCTTTGAATATTATTGTTAATAAATTGACCAGACAAAACACTTTGTGTAAAAGCGGTTCTATCAAGATTCTCAATATCATCAGTAGCACCAAGTACACCCTTAGCGTAACTTTCAAACATTTTATTTACATAATTCTGTAAACCAGCTTGAATAAGTTCAGGTGGAACTTGAGCTTTATTCTGTAATATATCGAGAACATTAACTCCATATTCCTTATTAACAGTATCTAACAAAGTTTTAACTTCAGCAGGTAATTTAGAATTAACAGTAAACTTACCGTCTTTTGTAGGAGCACCAAGTTCATTTACGTTAATACCTAAACCATTAAGAGCGAACATTGTAGGATTACCAGCGAATAAAGGAGCATAATCTTCTAATTCATAATCTCTTAAATGTCCACCAGCAGAACTATCATCTTTTACAAATCGAGTAAGAGCATCTTGATTCTGCCAAATAGTAGTAAGATAATTAGTATAATCAGGATTAGATTTGAGTAATGACATAGCATAACTCATAATCTCTTGTTCTGTAATACCTTCTCTTTCACTACCAGTTTTAACAAAGTGACTTGCTAACTTTTCACCATCGAAACCTGTTGCAACATCTAATCCATACTGACGTATCATATCAGGATTAGTAACAAGATTTTCAAATGATACTTTATCAGCTTTAGCTTTTGAAAGAATATCAAATACGTCTTTTTGATATTTATTTACATCAAACTTTTTACCGATTTGAACTCCGTTAAAACCACCACTTACAACAGTATTAGTTTCTGCATCATAAATAATATCAGAAGATTGTAAACGACTACGAAGTAGGAAAGCATTTTGATTTTGAGTATCCCAATCACTCTTTTTCAAATCTTCCATATATTGCTGTTCCAAAGCATAATCAGCTTGAACAGCTTTAAGACCTTCATTAGTCAGAATATTCTCAGTTTGCTTATAAATATAATCATCTGCTGCAAACCAATTATCTTGTTCCTTAAATTCATTAGCACCTTCAACAATCTTAGCTCTTTCAGAATCAAGGACTTTTTGTCCACGAGAAGTTGCTTTAATTTGACTTAAAGGATTAGCAATTCTATTAATATAAGCTTCACGATTTTGGTAATACTTTTGATTTAAAGCATTTCCAACAGCAGCATATACACTTCCATAATCTTGTAATTGTGGAATTTTTAATGTATTAGTATCGTATCGACCTATTGCAATTTCTGCCATAATTTTATAATGATTAGTTTGTAAATTAGTTGTAATTCGTATGGCTCCGCCTGCTGTGCTCCGCACAGCGGCTCCGCTCCCCGGTGGGGCAGGAGGTTGCACGCCCACTTGTCTCGCGTGTTTGTACCACTATTTGTATCATTACAAATATACAAAAAATCGTGAATATCGGACTATCCTATAAAAGAATAATCCGATATATCACGCATCATATTAAGCTCTTTTACGTCTTGCAAGACCACCGCAAGCAAAACCACTTCTCATGCGATTAGTTACTCCACGAGGCCATAACTTTTCATATAAGCGGGCACTTGCGTAATTATTAACTGCTCCGGCAAGACCTTCAACTCCTTGTAACATTCCTTGTAATCCTTGCGTTCTGACTGCCATTAACTGTTGATTCAAGCCGACAGCTTTGTTATATTCATTAATAGCGTCTTGATACATAATTTGACTATTAACATTTCGAGCATTAACTCGTTCTTGCCTATTCAAATCATATCTTTGACGTTGATAATCTTTCTTAGCTCCATACAATTTATTTCGAGCAAGTTGAGCATTAATTGCAAGATTTGCTACACTATTTCGAGCAGTTTGAACATTACTTGTGTTATCAGTAATATATCGAGCAGCTCTACGTTCTTGTGTGCCAAGTTCTTGTAATTCCTCACTAATATCATAATCTGTACTATATTGGACAGCATCTACTTTATTACCTTTCGGAACATGAAGTGTAGATTCAAATTCAATAGCCTTTCGATTAGCACGAGTATTAAGAGCGTTACCTGCAATTCCAAACAGTGAACTTGCAAGATTCATACCAAGTCCAAATTCATTAAATCCGAACTTAAATGCAGAACCACCGCCAGCACTTGCAGTAGTTTGAATTGGAGGTAAAGTAGTAAGTTTAGGAGCTGAAACTCCTGTAAGACTATAAGGTGAAGCATATCCACCAAAAGGTCTTTTCTTTCTTATCATTCCACCACAACGCATAATCGGAGCATCATCACGAAGTCCTAAAGCAGTGGCATAAAGTTCTTGAGCTTCAAACAAATCTGCTGTTTTAGCATCAATAGCTTCAGATTCACCACGAGCTTTATTCATTTTATAAACTAATTTTTCAATATTACGAATATTTGTTCCAGTTTGTAATTTGTTAGTTTTACTCTTATCTAATGCAGATAAAGATAATGTAACTCCATCAGCAAGTTGAATGACTTGAGCTTCTTTTTTACCTTTCATATCAGTAAGTTTCTTTGCGTAATCAGCGAAAGTACGATTTGTTCCGGGAACTTTAATTGTATCACTGAATACTTGACCACCTTCAGAAGTTTCACGAACAACTTCACCAGCATACATTCGACCATTTTTAGCGCCGCCGCCTTCAATTTCCGAATCACCATATATGATTCCAGTTTCACCAGTAGCAGGATTATATTGTTCATGAGTTTGACCATAAGCAACAACACTATTAGATGAATTAGGAACTACTTGACCGCCGGTGTTTAACTTTCTACGACCAACCATTCCACCTAATTTAGCATAAAATCCTGTACCTTCGGAGTAATTGCCAAGATTACTTTGTCGAATAGTTGCAACATCATTTTCAACTTTATCTTGCATATTACCCAAAGTCTGCTGACGTTCCATTTCAGCTTGTTCAGCTAAAAGTTCTTGACGACGACGTTCTTCTTGACGCTTTTTCTTACGTCCAGTAAACAGACCAACAATGCCACCAATTAATGCGCCGATACCAGCACCGATAGGGCCAAGCCAAGAACCAGCAGCTGCACCAGTAGCAAGCGCCGCGGTTCCACCAACAGCAGCTCCAATTCCTAATCCAGTTCCAGCTCCACTTAAAGCGCTACCACCTATGATACCTTCGCCATCAGCACTATATTTAGATTCGTCAATATCATTGGTTTGAACTCGTGTACCCCATTGAACACTACCGGGGTCATTAATACTTGTTCCACCCCAATAAAATTTCCTACGAGGAGTTCCAACAAGTCCACCGAATTTAGCAGTAATACCACGAGAAGTTAAAACTTCATTATTAATCTTATTTTGCATATTAGCATAAATAAGTTTATCATTAGCAATCAACTTATCTACATAGCTCTTAACTGGGATTCCAGTATCATCATTCTTTCCGCCATGATATAATAAATCAATCATACCATTACCGAAAAAACTATTACCGGAATTACGAGCCATTCCTAAATAATCAGCGGTAGCGTCATGTGTAGAACGAATACCACCGAAATTATATTTTTTACGATTAGTTTTACTCATATCTTCAACATAGTTATCAGGATTATCATCAGTATTAAAATTAGAAAATAATTTATTTCTAATCATATCATAATCATTGGAACTATTAGTTTTAAATATTTCTAATTCAGATTTATCTCTTCTTTTATTACCAGTAGTATATTCTTTAATAATACTATCTGTATTACGTTCATTAGCACCTTTTAACAATTTCTTATATTGTCTAAAACCAGTTCGACCTACTCGATATGCAAGATTAGACATAAGATTAACAATAGGTTGAGGTAAGGTATTGAAATCATCAATACCATATTTCTCAGAATAAATATCACGAACATCATTGTAGGCTTTCGCCATACGACGATTCAATTCAGCATCAATTTGTTTTCTTGTTGCTTTACCTTTCGCTTTAACAGATTTAGTAAAATCAGAAGTATCATTTAACTTAAAACCGGGGCCAATAGTTTTAGCACCACCTTCATATGAAGCATAAGGATAATAATATTTACCATCTTTTGAACGTGAACGAACAGTTTTAAGTTTATTATTTTCTTTAACACGAACAAATTCTTTATCACCAGTCAATTCGTTATCCCAAATATGTTGAGAATACTCATTAATATAACGAGTAACTTGACGAAGACTATCAGGATTAACTTTACGATTAGACATACCATTAAAAGTTTGAGTAACACGACAAGTGGGCGTGCAACCTCCTGCCCCACCGGGGAGCGAGGCCGAAGGCCGAGCCGCACAAGTTGTTACAAATTATCTTTGATTATTACGATTATCAAGAATCCATTCGGGATTAACATCAATAAGTTCCCAAAGTCTGTTATTATCACTATTATTAAACTTCATTATACAATAAATATATTGACAAATGAATTTATTAATATCATACCATTTAGCTTTACGTTTTAGTGCAGATTCATCTACAACTAAATCAGTAATCATAAAAGGTATTTGTTTGTGTATATCATTAAAATGGTTAATCATCAAAATACCATTCAACACGGCAACGCCGAACAAGGCTATAAAGCCTACTCCTGCCGAGATGCTGAAAGGCAGTCCGCGCAGCCACAACGCCAGTATGCCGCCAATCAGCGAAAGAGGAACAGTGGAAAAGACCACCAGTGTATAAGTCACATTCTTGAATGCGAAGAACAAAAGCAGCAGGATAAGCATCAAGGCCACCGGAACCACTATCAACAGGGTGTTAATAGCGTTCTGTAAGTTCTCAAACTGTCCGCCGTAATCAAAGTAATATCCCGGCTTCAACTTGATGTTCCGGTCCAACGTCTTTTGTATCTCCTGCACCACCTGCTGGATATCAGCACCGCGCACATTGACTCCGATGACAATACGTCGTTTGGTCGCATCCCTGTTTATCTGTAACGGTCCGTTTACCAAATCGATGGTAGCCACTTCACTGACAGGTATCTGAATACCCTCACCCGAACGTACAAACAGTTTATCCAGATTCAAGTCGGCCACCTTCTCCTGATCCAACCGTACCACCAAATCAAAGCGTCTCTCGTTTTCAAATACCACCCCGCTCGCTTCTCCGGCATACGCTGTGCGGATAATGGTATTCAATTCCTCTATATTAATGCCGTAACGGGCTATCTTTCCGCGGTTATACTTCACCACCAACTGCGGAAGTCCCATTGTTTGCTCCACAATAACATCGGATGCTCCGGGCACTTGTTCCACATACTTCGCCGCTTCCTTGGCCTTTTCATACAGCTCATGCGTATCCTCGCCATAGAGTTTCACGGCAATATCAGCCTTCGCCCCCGTCATCAACTCATTGAAACGAAGTTGGATGGGCTGTGAAAAATTGAACTCAGCCCGTTCCGACAGGGGTTCTAATGCCTCCTTCATCTTTTCCACCATCTCAGCACGGCTCGAAGCACTTGTCCATTCCTTGAACGGCTTCATGATAATCATCACATCGGCATCTTCAACCGCCATCGGGTCGGTAGGCACTTCGGCCGTACCAATCTTTGCCACCACATGTTTTATTTCGGGAAACTTTTCCTTCAAAACTTTCTCCGCCTCATCGGATACGGCAATACTTTCGCTCAACGAGCTGCCTGCCGGCAAGGTCATCTGCATCGCAAAATCCCCTTCATCCAAAGTAGGAATGAATTCCGCCCCCAACCGAGTAAACAGGAACAATGAAAAAGCCAATGCCGCAAAAGCAGCCGCCACCGTTCCCCACTTAAACTTCAGACATACATGCAAAGCCTTGGAATAGAGTTCATTCAGCCTCTCAAAGAAGCGGTCGGCAAAAGTAGGCTTCGTCACAATGTGATGTTTCAGGAACAGGGAAGCCATCATCGGCACATAAGTGAGCGACAGCAACAACGCACCGATAATACAGAACACCAATGTCTTAGCCATCGGAGTGAAATATTTGCCCTCGATACCGGTCAGCGTCAATAAAGGGAAGAATACGATAAGGATGATAAACACGGCAAAAGTAGCCGAACGCACCACACCCGAAGCACCCTTCTCCACCTCTGTATCCATTTCTTCGGCGGACAAGGTACGTCCACGGAACTGCCGCCCGTATAGATGGGCCAAGATGCCTTCGAGTATCACAATGGAGCCGTCGACAACAATACCGAAGTCTATCGCCCCCAGGCTCATCAGATTGGCAGAGACATTGAACAGCCGCATCATGATAAAAGCAAACAGCATGGCCAGCGGAATGACAGAAGCAACGATAAGCCCTGCACGCACATTGCCCAGAAATATAATCAGTACGATGAATACGATAATGGCACCCTCTATCAGATTGTGTATCACAGTCGAGATATTCCGATTAACCAAAGCCGAACGGTTCAGATAAGGTTCGATGCTGACACCTTCCGGCAATATCTTCTGTATCTTTTCCACCCTTTTCTCCAACTCTCCGGTCACTACATTGGCATTGGCTCCTTTAAGCATCATGGCAATGCCCCCCACACATTCCCCCTCACCGTCCATCGTCATGGCGCCGAAGCGTTTGGGTGCGCCAAACCGCACAGCCCCGATATCACTTATGTGGATGGGAATTCCGTTACGGTTGGCCACAACTATCTGTTCAATGTCCTTGATACGGTTTATCATACCCTCGGAACGAATATAATAAGCGCGGTTCACCTTTTCTATATAGCTGCCGCCGGTGTTCTGATTGTTCTTGTTCAGAGCTTCAAACACTTCTCCGATTGTGATATTCAAAGAGAAAAGGACATCCGGGTCTACCGCTACCTCGTATTGCTTGAGATAGCCGCCGAAACTATTGATTTCCACAATGCCCGGAATGCCGGACAATTGCCGCTTCACAATCCAATCCTGAATGGTACGAAGCTCCATTGCGTCATATTTGTCTTCGTATCCCGGAGCTACTTTCAAGACATACTGATATATTTCGCCAAGGCCTGTAGTAATGGGCATCAGCTCGGGGGCACCCAGTTCGGATGGAATTTCTCCCGACACTGTTTGTATCTGTTCATTGACCAGTTGCCGGGCATCCAGTGTAGGCACATTTTCTTTAAAGACGACAGTCACTACAGAAAGTCCGAAACGGGATACTGAACGGATTTCCGTCACATTCATAATGTTACTCATGGCAATTTCCACGGGCATCGTGATGAGTTGTTCCACTTCCTGAGGTGCCAAAGTGGGCGACACCGTCACTATCTGCACCTGATTATTGGTAATATCGGGCACTGCATCTATGGGAAGCGTCAACATGGAATAAATTCCACCAATCAAAAGAAACAAGGTGGTCAGTCCCACAAAAAGTTTCTTTTTTACTGAGAATCGAAGGATAGCGTTGAACATGTTTTATACTTTTTATTGAAAGACAAAAGTAAACGATTCTCTTATTTCTTCCTGGTAATCCGTCTTGAACCGGACAATTCAGCGATTAAACAGTCCGTTTAACCGTTTGAACAGAAAAACCCCGCAAGAATATTACGCTGTAATACCTTACGGGGAAACACACAATTCTCGGTATAATAACTAATTCCAAATACGGTAACTCATTCTAAAAAGCACACTATGCAAGGAACCTGCCGGCTTCCTCAAGTCCATAAACATACTTTTCTGTCGGTTGGAAATGCTGAGACTTTTTATCCCACATGAAATATTGGATATGTGCTTCGGCATTCATATACGTCACAGTGATGCAATAATAATTCATCCATTTCGAACCATCCCATTTCAAGGCCTTCTTTTCGATAATCTGATTCTTGTCATTATAAGCATATTCAAAGCGGAAATCTGGAGTCAGATAATTGCCTTTCTGCTGATACACCACCTTCGCACTTATCCGACCATTGTCCATTTCAACATTTGTAACCTTCCCGGGACCTGCCGCATTCATTGTCAATACACTTGCCATGGCAAACACAATAGCTATCATTACTTTAGAAAATCCTGTAGTTCTCATACTATTTTATTTTAATGTTTGTACTTCGTGTTTTACTTGTGTTCGCTTTCCGCGTTCTACTTTGTGTTTGTGTTCACATTTTATCTTGTGTTCTTTTACCTATTAGACGCAAACATTCCTCAAAACGTTGCACCGAAAGCTGTTTTTTTTCAGATTATTTTTTCTCTACCTTATGAAGCACTACCAAAACCACCTCACTGGGAGTAAACAGACGGACATTCATTCTCGAAGTACCCAGTCCGTTCGTTATAATAATAGGAACACCGGCACTATTCTCTTTCCGGCCGGTCAGAAAACGGTTACCATAAATGGAATGCTTTACAGGAGAGTACTTCTTGAACAAACTCACCTGCCCGCCATGCGTATGCCCGGCCAAAACCAGATTGGCATTAGACACGTCCGTATCTTCGGCATAGTCGGGCGTATGGGTCAGCAGGAGAATAAAATCATCGGCAGGGAAATGTTGTGAAGGCGAATCACCATTCTTTTTCAGGTCAAAAGGATTACGCACGCCACTGATGATAATGTGTTGCCCGTCCTTCAGCAATTTATAGCTCTTGTGTTCCATCAAATGCACATTATTCTTTTCCATGGCTTCCGCCACCTTCGTATAGCAATAACTGTAATCATGGTTTCCCATCACACCATAGATACCATACGGTGTAAGCACCTTTCCCAATGCGGTGAACAATGTGTCCATATCCCCTCCTTTCGGACTGCCGTAGTCTCCCCCCAACAATAATACATCGGCATTTAAAGATTGTAATGCACGTATCGCATTGTCAAGACGCTTGCGCGTGAAACGACTTTCATAATGAAAATCCGATGCAAAGCCGATACGGAATCCGTCGAATGCCGACGGAACGTCATAACTGTAAAAATCATACTGCTTGATGCGTCCCACTCCGCGATATTTCGACAGAGAAGCAGTGGCACAGGAAGTAAACAAGGCTGTGACAAATAACAAATAAAGAACAGGTTTCTTCATGTCTTTTTCTTTTAAATGAGGAGTAAAGATAGAGAATTAATTGTTTATCTTTGCACATCTTTAATATGAAATGGATGGAAACTGTTAAAACAAATTCTATAAAAGCATGGTTATTGGCTGCACGCCCCAAGACATTGGCAGGTGCCGCTGTTCCCGTCATGCTGGGATGTGCCTTGGCAGCAGCAGACGGATGGTTTCAAATCGTACCCGCCATGCTCTGTTTTCTTTTTGCTTTTCTGATGCAGATAGATGCCAACTTTATCAATGATTTTTTTGACTACCTGAAAGGAAGTGACCGCGAAGACCGGTTGGGCCCCGAACGGGCATGTGCACAAGGATGGATTACATTGGAAGCCATGAAACGGGGTATCGCCCTGACCACCATGTTGGCCTGTATGGTTGGAGCCCTTCTGCTTTTTTACAGTGGAGCAGAGATGATTCCGGTCGGACTGCTGTGTATTCTGTTTGCTTTTTTATATACTGCCGGACCTTACCCGTTGGCTTATCATGGCTGGGGAGACGTACTGGTCATCATCTTCTTCGGTTTTGTGCCCGTGGGATGTACCTATTATGTGATGTGCCATGACTGGACATGGAATGTCACTATCGCCTCTGTGGTATGTGGCATGATTATCGACACCTTGTTAATGGTAAACAATTATCGCGACCGGGAACAGGATGCGTTAAGCGGCAAGAAAACACTGGTCGTAAGATGGGGTGCGGCAACAGGGCGTATGCTTTATCTGTTTTTAGGATTGGCAGCCGCATGGTTATGCCTCTTGTTTGCCGTCAGCGGACATATATGGGCAGCAATACTACCACAAATCTATATTCTTCCCCATTTCCTGACTTGGCAACGAATGGTGAAAATCAACAAAGGCAAAGAGCTGAACATCATATTGGGAGAAACCTCGCGCAACATGCTGTTATTCGGGATATTACTGACCTTGGGATTGATTTTATGAGATGGAGAAAAACACGTTAGTATGCATCGCCTCACACGTACGTCAGTATAGGCTCATACATACGTACGCATAAGGCTACGCGTACGTATGTATAACGGCACACGTACGTACGTGTAAAATTACCCTTCTATCAATACAGTGGCATACGCCGAAATACCCTCTTCACGTCCCGTAAAGCCCAGCTTCTCCGTGGTAGTCGCCTTGATGGAAACATCATCGAGTTCTATTTTCATCAGATGTGCCAAGACTTCCTGCATCTCGGGTATACGCGCTTTCAGTTTCGGGCGTTCAGCACAGACGGTCGCGTCTATGTTGCCTACCTTATAGCCTTTGGTTGCAATCAGATCAACTGTTTTGGCCAACAAAATCTTACTATCTATATTCTTAAACTCACTTGCCGTATCGGGAAAATGATAGCCGATATCACGCATGTTGGCAGCTCCAAGCAAAGCATCGCAAATGGCATGAATCAGTACGTCGGCATCCGAATGGCCCAATAGCCCCAATTCATGTTCAAACTTTATCCCTCCCAGCCACAGTTCACGCCCCGGCACCAACTGATGTACGTCAAATCCAAATCCTACTCTTATTTTCATCTTACATAGAAATCTAATAGTTTTTCTTCTTCCAGATAACCTTGTAAATGCTGGCCGACACTGACCGGTCCTACTCCTACCGGTGTACCGGTAAACAACAGGTCTCCTATCTTTAATGTAAAGAAACGGCTGACGTACGCAATGATTTCGTCCACCTTAAAAAGCATATCTGCCGTATTACCCTGCTGCACCGTATTGCCGTCAATGTTCAAATGGAACTTCAAATTCTGAATATCCTTGAACTTATTCACCGATACAAAATCTCCGATAACAGCCGAATTATCAAAACCCTTGCATAACTCCCACGGTTTTCCCTCTTCGCGAAACCGACGCTGAAGGTCACGTGCCGTAAAGTCAATCCCCACCGTCACCGCATCATAATAACGATGCGCAAATCGTTCGGCTATGTTTTTTCCCAAACGGTTGATACGAACCACCAGTTCTGTTTCATAATCTACCTGCCGAGAGAAATCCGGGATAAAAAAAGGCTTGCTGTCTTTAAGCAACGCAGAATCGGGCTTCATAAAAATGACCGGTTCCTTCGGTAAGTTTTCATTGGCATGCAACTCTTGGCAATGAGCCACATAATTCATACCTACGGCTAATATCTTCATATAATTTTAGTCCTGATTTACATTTAAACGGTTAAACATCACAGCCAGATGAGCATACAGTGAAGTATTCTGCACTACAATATCTTCGGGAACACGAATACGGAACGGAGTAAAATTCCAAACAGCTTTAATTCCGCCCGATACCATCTTATCCGTTATCTCCTGTGCTATATTGATAGGTACAGTCAGAACTCCTATATTGACATTATATTTTTTCATCATCTGTTCAAAGTCATCGGAATGATAAATAGGAATACCATTAATTTCAGTTCCCACAATGTCAGGGTTCACATCAAAAGCACCTGCTATCTCCAACCCGAAATGGTGAAGACCCGAATCGCGCAGCAACGCTCCTCCCAGGCTACCTACCCCGAACAAAAATGCTTTATGCATGTGCGTAAAGCCCAAAAAACGTTCCAACACTTCTATCAGAGCATCTATTTCATAGCCCACACGAGTACGGCCGGATATATTGACATACGAAAGATCTTTCGCTATCTGAGACGCATCTATATTAATCTGCTTGGATATCTGGGTAGAAGACACATACGTTTCTCCTCTCTCTTTCATCAGCTTGACATTAGAAAGATACCAAGGAAGTCTGCGCAAAGTAGGCTCAGGCACTTTATCTGAGAATTTATGCATACGTATATCCATCTGTTTCTATTGGCATTATCATTAGGTAATGTGCAAAAGTACACTTTTATTTGTTACCACTGCCTTTTGAGAATAAAAAATGTAGTATCTTTGACCACTCATTTAAGCAAAATTCACATGAAAAATAACGATTGGAAAGAGCGTCTGAATGTGGTGTATTCAACAAATCCTGATTTCAACTATGAGCACGGTGAAGAAGAAGAGACAGCCACTCCGGATAAGAAGCAGCAGAAATTGCGTGTCAGCATCGAGAAGAAAGGCCGGGGAGGCAAAACTGTTACCCTTGTCAATGGATTTATAGGGACTGAAAATGACCTGAAAGAATTGGGCAAGTTGCTCAAGACCAAATGTGGTGTGGGAGGTTCTGTGAAAGATGGAGAAATCATCATTCAAGGAGAGTTCAAACAGCGGATTATCGAGCTGCTGAAAGCAGAAGGATATACACAGACAAAATAAAAAAGGAAAGAGGGTGCGCACCCTCTTTCCTACCATATAACCCTCGTAACAGAGAACTGCGCCAAGGGCTTTCTCATGAATATTATTCAGCACGCAAAGTGAAACGTTTGAAAGCAACGATCTGCAATTCAGGATCGATTTCTTTCAGCACTTCTCTTACAGTTTTCTTGCCGTCCATAATGTCTTCCTGGTTCAACAAGCAAACTTCTTTCAAGAACTTGCCCAAACGACCTTTAGCAATGTTCTGAATCATAGCTTCGGGTAAGTTAGCAGATTTCTCTGCAGAAACAGTGGCAATGATTTCCTTAGCCTTAGCAATGTCTTCATCGGTAATCCATCCCTTAGCCTTATTGCTTTCCATGTGTTCTTCACTGTCTACATGCGCAGGGTTGATACCGGCTTTCTTCAAAGCAGCTTCAACAGCCTTGTCCACTTGTTCTTTCTTAGTCTTATCGATGGCAACCTGAATTTCAGCTTCCTTCACTGATTCGGGAACACCTGCTTCGTCAATTGCAATAGGGTTCATAGCTGCAATCTGCATAGCTACTCCGTGAGCAGCAGCTTCTGCTTCCTTATTCATAGCCACGATAGTACAAAGCTGGTTGTTTCCTTGGTGGTTATAGATAGAAGTATAAGCTCCTTCAACTACATTGTAGCCGTCCAACTCCATCTTTTCACCGGTAATACCGCTACGGTCAGTTACAGCATCCTGTACAGTACCGTTGCCCAACGGCAATGCCTTTACTTCATCCAAAGTCTTACATTTGTTGGCCACAGCAGCGTCCAGAATAGCCTGAGTCAGAGCAACGAAATCAGCATTCTTGGCAACAAAGTCTGTTTCGCACTTCAATGCAATGATTGCAGCGAATTGACCTGTTGATTTAGCCAATACACAACCTTCTGATGCTTCACGGTCAGAACGTTTTGCAGCAACAGCCTGTCCTTTTTTACGGATAATTTCCATTGCTTTATCGATATCGCCATTAGCTTCAGTCAAAGCGTTTTTGCAGTCCATCATACCAGCTCCACTAATTTTACGAAGCTTGGTAATTTCAGCCATAGTTACAGCCATAATATTCCTTTATTTTAATTTGTTAATAATATCTTTAAAAGCAGTTGAGAGTTGAGAACAGAGAGTTGAGAATTGCATATCGTAACTCTCAACTTTCAACTCTCAACTCTCAACTATAGTATATTAAGCTTCTTCTTCGTCTTTCATGAAAGCGGCAGCCTTAGCAGCGTTGATAGCTTCTTCTTCGGCTTTGTCCATGCGAGCTTTAGTAGCTTTCTTCTTACCGGCACCACCCTTAGGAGCGTTTTCACCGGCAGCTTCCATATCTACCTTTTCTGCTTTTCTTTCTTCCAATCCTTCTGCCATAGCAGCGCAACAAGCATCCAAGATAACTTCGATAGACTTAGTAGCATCATCATTAGCAGGGATTACGAAATCTACATTTGAAGGATCTGAGTTTGTATCAACGATAGCAAATACAGGAATACCCAAACGGTTAGCTTCGCGGATTGCAATATTTTCTTTCAAAACATCGATAACGAATAATGCAGACGGCAGACGAGTAAGATCAGAAATAGAACCTAAGTTCTTTTCCAGTTTAGCACGCTGACGCGAAATCTGCAAAACTTCTCTCTTTGAAAGATTTGAATAGGTACCATCGTTAGTCAACTTATCGATAGTAGCCATTTTCTTCACAGCCTTACGGATAGTCGGGAAGT
>OGQW01001001.1_pt1 | contig 18761 bp, 26 predicted proteins | sample 1553301 | NCBI WGS metagenome assembly OGQW01 (sample SAMEA2579974, study PRJEB22360) | human gut metagenome
AATGTTCTCCACAACCGCCGGCGCGCTCGCGGGAGTGGTCGCTTCGGTCGCGCAGGCGTTGTCGAACGCGGCGGGATGGGCGAAGACGTTCGTCAACACGTTCATCGAGACGGGCGCGTTGCAGCCGTTCCTTGAAAGCCTGACCGGCGTCATCTCCGGATTGGGCTCGCTGGTTTCCGGATTGGCGGCCGCGGTCTCGCAGGCCTTCGGCTTCAACGACAGCGCGCGCACCGCCAGTTCCGCGGCGCAGAGCTTCGCCGGACTGTTGAACACTTTGACCGGCGTGCTCATGACGGTGGGAGGCTGGCTGCAGTCGGTCGGACAGTGGGCGCAGCAGAACGGCGCACTGGTATCCGGCGCGTTGAAAGCCATCACCATTGCATTGCTCGCGGTCAAAGGCTGGGATATCGTCTCGGCCGGGCTGAAGACAGTTTCCGGTGGACTGAAGGCCATTTCCGCGACTGCCTCCGGTGTGGAGAAGACCGCTACGGTCACGTTCGATTTGATTGGCAAGATCTCCGACGCGGGAAGCGCGGCTGGAGCACTGAAGCAACTCGCCGGCTCGTTCAATATTGTCAAGGCAGCTCAATCGGCGTGGAGCGCGGTGACCAAGGCTGCTACCGCCGTGCAGCTGGCATTCAGCGCTGCCTTGGATGCGAATCCGATCGGCATGCTTGTCGTGGCCATCGGCGCGGTCGTGGCCGCGCTGACATGGTTCTTCACCCAAACCGAAACGGGCAAACGACTCTGGAACAGCTTCGCCACATGGTTCATGGGAATCTGGAACCAGATCAGCACCGCATGCCAGCCAATCCTGCAAGCCATCGCCATATTCATCACCCAGACCATGAGCCAAATCCAGCAAATCTGGCAAACCGGATGGACACTCATCACCACCGTCCTCCAAAACGTCTGGAACACGATCGGCCCCATCATCATGACCGCGCTCACCGCGATCATCACCGGCATCCAAACATTCATCACCACCATCACACCACTCCTGCAAGCAGGAATACAGAACATCCAAACCATCTTCCAAACCGCCGTCACAATCATCAGCACGGTCTGGAACGGACTCTGGAACACCATATCCACCGTCGTACAAGGCGCATGGACCATCATCGCCACAGTCATCAGCACCGCACTCGCCGTCATCCAAGGCATCATCCAACTGGCGCTCGCGGTCGTCAACGGGAACTGGAGCGCCGCGTGGTCGGCCATCCAGGGCATCGTGTCGGCAGTGTGGGGCGGCATCCAAGGCGTCGTCTCCGCCGGCATCGGCATGGTCAGCGGAGTGGTATCCGCCGCATGCTCGACAATCCGGAGCGTGTGGGCCGCGTTGTGGAATGGCGTCGGAAGCATTGTGTCGAGCGTCTGGGGCGGCATCGTCGGCACCGTAAGCAACATGGTTGGCCGTGTCGGGAGCGTCGTGAGCGGGATCGGCGGAACCGTCCGGAGCGCGGTGTCCGGCGCGGGAAGCTGGCTCGTCAGCGCGGGACGCAACATCATCCAGGGATTGATCAACGGCATCACAGGAATGGTCGGCTCGTTGTATTCCAGCATCACCAACGCGTTGTCGGGCTTGGTGGACAAGGCCAAGAACGCTTTGGGCATCCATTCCCCGTCGCGTGTGTTCCGCGACGAGGTCGGCGTGATGGTCGGACGTGGCATGGCATTGGGCATCGACGATTCCGCGCATGTGGTCAGCCGTTCCATGGATTCGCTCGTCTCCACGATGAGCCTCTCCGACGCGGACTGGTCGAAGACCGGCAGGCTGAACGTCACGGCCGGCACCGGCGCCAATGCCGGCGACGGCGATCTGCGGGACCTCATCACGGCCGTCGAATCGTTGCACGACGACCTTGGATCGATCATCGCCAGGTACACGCCGACGATAGGGGACCGCGACTTCGCAAGGAAGGTGAGAAGTGCAATCGCTTGAATACGTGTGCGCGGCCACAGGTGAGCGCATCGGCTTCGAGGGGCCGCTGTACGGCGAGACGCTCACGGGACTGCGCGCCCGCGTCTGGGACTACAGCCTCGCCTCACGTGGCATGACGGGCTTCACCCGCGAGGCACGCGAGGCGACAGTCACCGTGAAGATCCACGATTCTCCAGCCACGCTCGACCTACTGCGCCGCCTCGCGGACGCCGACATGGCATCCGGGAACCCGGGCACGCTCGTGGCCGACGGCGAATGGGAAGCCAAAGCGTGGATCACGAAAAGCGAACCGCAATCCATCACGCCCACGATGGTCGAGACGCAGTTGACCATCGTGCTGGCCGATGGCGTGTGGCGCCGTCCGACCATGACGCATTTCACGCCGCGATACGATTCCGGAACCGCCGACCTTGACTATCCATATGATTATCCGCATGATTTCGCCGGCATGGCATTGGGTGCCGAGATCGTCAACGACACGTCCATCCCGCAGCCGGTCAAGCTCACGATATTCGGACCATGCGCGCAACCGTACGTCATCATCGGAAACAACCGGTACGAGGTCGACGTGACCGTGCCATCCGGCTCGCGTCTGGAAATCGACGGCACCGGCGATGTCAGGACCGTCACCATGGTCAGCGGCACAGGTCTCGCCACAAACTGCTTCGCGCAGGCCGTGCGAGGGTCGGGCAAGGATTCCGGCCGGTACGTGTTCCAACCGCTCGCGCCCGGAACACAGCCGATCAGCTGGCCGGGAGGATTCCAATTCGACTTGACGGTCTGCGAGGAAAGGAGCGAACCGCCATGGACCTGATCGTCACCGACGCCACAGGCAAACCCGTGGCGAGCCACGCCTCATACACGCTCGACCTCGCGTTCGGTAGCGGGGAGAACGACTTCGACCTGCAGGTCGAAGACGCCGCGCTCAAGGCGGGGAGCCGCATCATGATCGACGGCACCGAGTACGGCGGCATCATCGACGACACGGATGTCGACGTGGACGGAGGCCTGTCCACCGTCACATGGCATGGCCGCGACTGGCATGGAGTGCTCGCCTCGAAGATCATCGAACCGGACGGGAACAACGATTACCTCACTCTGTCCGGCACGATTCCCGTCATCATGCGCACGCTCGTCAGCCGTGCGGGATTGCAAGGCCTGTTCACCGTCACCGACGAAAGCGCCGACCACAAGACCACCTGCCAGTTCGACCGGTACGTGGACCTGTACAGCGGTCTGGTCAAGATGCTCAGGGCAAGCGGACTCAAACTCCGGTTGCGTAATGACGGCGACAAGGTGGCCATGAGCGCCATGCCCGTCCGCACGATCGGCGACAGCATCGACTCGGACCTCATCGACTTCACCGCCAAACAGGCGGCGCACCCTATCAACCATCTCATCTGCCTGGGCAAGGGCGAACTCAAGGACCGTACCGTCATCCACTGGTACGCCGACGCGAATGGCACGTTCAGCCACACGCAGACACTCAAAGGCCTTGACGAACGCACCGCCACATACGAGTTGTCCAACGCCGAAGCCGACGAGCTCGAGGACAAGGGCAGGCAGAAATTCCAGGAACTTCGGAACACCAGCACCATCGACGTGGACATTCCTGACGGCATCGACGCGGACGTCGGCGACCTGGTCACGGGCCGTGACAACAACACGGGCCTCGTCGTCACTGCCGAGATCTCCAAGAAGATCGTCAAGGTTTCGGGAGGCGTGCTCACCGTCACCTACGAATCCGGAGGCGCCAGTGCCGGCGGCAACAGCGGAGAATCCTCCATCGGGGATGGTGGCCACGCCTACTACGCTGGAGCCGGCCTCAAACTCGACGCCTGGACGTTCAGCGCCGACGTGACCAGAAACGACATCGACTCGCTCAACAACGCATTGTCGGGTAAACAGCCGAAAGGCGACTACATCACCGGCCTGAAAATCGGTTCGGTGGACACGCTCGCCCCCGGCGCACAGGCAAGCGCGTCGCTCACGGGCGCCGGCAGCGACAAAACCTTGAATTTGGGGCTTCCGAAAGGCGACCAGGGTCCGCAAGGGGAGAAGGGCGACAAGGGCGACACAGGACCACAGGGGGCCACCGGAGCGACCGGACCCACCGGTCCTCGGGGAGAGAAAGGAGCGACCGGGGAGCGAGGGCCGCAAGGCGTCGCCGGTCCCGAAGGCCCGCAGGGACTGCAGGGGATACGCGGCGAGAAAGGCGATAAGGGTGATGCCGGCGCGATCGGCGCGGCGGGACCGCAAGGCCCGACGGGTTCCACAGGTCCGCAGGGTCCCACGGGTCCACAGGGAGCGACCGGCCCCCAGGGCAGACAAGGCATCCAAGGTTCCCAAGGCATCCAGGGCCCGCAAGGGGAGAAGGGTGACAAGGGCGACAGCGGCGTATCCGCCCCCTCGAACGGCTTCTTCACGCTCAGCATGGAAGGCGACGGCGACCTGTACGTGAACTATCCGGACAACACGAACCCACCCTCGTTCGTCTGGGACTCCGAGAGCGGGAACCTGTACGTGGACATCCCGGAAAGGTGACACATGGCGCGACTATTGATCGGCAACATCAAAGGCCCCAAAGGTGACAAGGGCGATACCGGGGCCACCGGCCCGCAAGGCAAGCAAGGAGCGCAGGGCGTTCAGGGAGCTAAAGGCGACGTCGGCCTTCCGGCGCTCGTGATGAAGAAATCCCTCGTCGGCGAATATCCGGTGGGATCCACTTTCACGGGGAACGTGAGCGAATGGTTGAACCGAACACCACTCGCCAACGAATATTCGACCGCATTGTCAGGTGGCGGAAAATACAGCATCGTCTGGCAGTGCGTTTCACAGTCCGGCAGCCTATTCACGGGAAAGACGATTTCCCGTCAATCCATCATCGGTGCGCAAGGCCCCAAAGGAGCCACTGGAGCCGCCGGGCCTACTGGTCCGCAAGGCCCTGAAGGTCTGAAGGGTGACAAGGGAGACAAAGGGGATATCGGGCCGGCCGGGCCAGCAGGTCCCACCGGTCCTACTGGTCCTACCGGTCCCATTGGCCCCACCGGTCCCATTGGAGCTACCGGGGCCACCGGCCCGCAAGGCAAGCAAGGAGCGCAGGGCGTTCAGGGAATGCAGGGTCCACAGGGGCCGTCCGGTCCGCAGGGCGCCAGCGGCGTGACGGCACCCGCATCAGGATTCTTCACGCTGCAGGTCGATCCGAACGGAGACCTGTACGCCGTATACGCGGACACGGCCACCGCGTCAGAGGCTCCCGTCTCCTACGATCCGGCGACGGGAGACCTGTACTACATGATCAATGACGGAAAGTAAGGAGCACGCATGACGAAGATTCTGCTCGGCAACGTCAAAGGCCCCAAAGGCGACACCGGACCGCAAGGCAAGCAGGGAGTGCAAGGACCGCAGGGCCCTGCCGGCGCCACTGGCGCGACCGGGGCCACCGGAGCGAAAGGAGAGGCCGGCCAACGCGGCGAGACCGGGTTGCCTGCCTTGCTCATCACACGCATCCTAGCCGGATACTGGACGTCCGCATGCTCGGATTTTGACTGGCGGGCACTCAGTTTCAACCGTGCCCCGGTCGTAGGCGAATACTTCTTCGCCATGACCAATGGCGGCAAGAACCTGATGTACGCGCAGATCACAGCCACCGGGAAAAACGTGACGTTCAAACCGGTTTCCAACACAAGCCTCGTCGGACCGAAGGGCGACAAGGGCGAGACGGGCATGAGCGCAAGCCAGGCGTTCATCGCCGCCCACCCGGTCGGCTCCCTCTACTGGACCACCGCCACAACAAATCCGGGAACCACCTACGGCGGCACTTGGAAGGAATGCAACACCATCCTTCCAGGACACATCTACCAGCGCACAGCCTGAAAGAGAAAGGAACATCAATGGCACGAACCACGAACATCACCAGATACACCTGCGACCGATGCCACGCCTCCGCATACCTCGCCGACGGTGACCCACGCACCTCCAGCGACTGGCACGACATCACCCACACCACCGTCGACGGAGTCGCACAGGGCGCGCTCGTCTGTACCGCATGCTGGCAGACGTTCAAAGCGCTGGCAGCCACGCAGGACGCCGCCTACGCCGCATACCTCAACAACACAACAGATAGGAAGGAATGACCATGACCATGAATCTCATCACCGGCAAGGCCGGCGCTCCGCACATCACATCCAGCGACCAAGGAGCCATGCAGGCCGGACTGGTCGGAAACGGCAACTACCTGCTGCAAGGCAGCGACGGCAAATTCCCCGCCGTGACCATGCAGTCAGCAAACAAAGCGCTCATCCCGGTCCTCAACCTTGTGATCGAAGGACGATACGCACGCGTCACCGCGGCGGAAACCGTCACCATCGAAAGCGGAGTCACAGGACGGAACCGCAACGACCTAATCTGCGTGAAATACACGCGAGACTCGAACAACATCGAAACGATCGCGCTCGCGGTGCTGAAGGGCACCGCCACCAGTGGCGCGGCGGCTGACCCCACGGTACCGTCGGGTAGTATCCTGAACAATTCCGGCACCGTATGGATTCCGATCGCCCGTATCCCGATCAGTGGCATCACCGCTGGAACTCCTGTCATGCTCGTCAAGCAGTTGCCTCCGATGAGCCAGCTGTGGGATTCCGTAACCCAGCCATGGAAACCTCCATACACGAACAGCAGACTCACTCTATGTCGCGTCGGACGCATCGTCACGATCAACGGCAACGTCAAGTTCGACGGCAGTGGACAGCAGAACTACTCGACGGCGATTGAGACCTTCCCAGAAGCGTTCCGTCCGCTCGCCGACCAGAGCATCATATCGTTCCCGTCCTGCGGTTTCAGCCTGCTTGTCATGCGTGATGGGAAGGTGCAGATGCTTGGCGACCCGAAATCCGCTTACTCCACGGCGCACGGCTGTTGGATGGCACTGCAATAGCTTTCCGTAACCCAGACTTTGATTAAATCACAGTATGGCACCGTGACCGGCGTGAAGTCTGGCAAGATTGCGCAGATTAGCATCAACTGGAAAAGCGCGAGCACTGACTCGTGGGGCAGTGGACAGTTCGGTACAATTCCGGAGGGTTGGAGGCCTGCGGTCGTCACGCATGGCACGTGGTCGGGGCGTGATGGTGGCAGCCAGCGTGATTTCATTCTGGAAACGAATGGCAATTTCCGTTATGTCAATTGTGGCGCGGGGCAGAACAGCGGCACGTTCTCCGGGACGATGACCTACATTCTCGCCTGAATAGCTTTCCGTAACCCTGTACAACGCAAAAGGCTTCACGATCATCCGCACTGGAATGATGATGCTCATCAAATACGCCGGTTCCTTCGCGGGTGACAGTTGGAGCAGCGTGCAATGCGATTACACGCTGCCGGTCGAATTACGTCCGCCGATCGAGGTCAACGCGATGGTATGCGTGTCGAACGGGCAGGTGTCGAGAATGCTCATCGTCAATCCCAACGGAACCATTCGATGCGCGAACATGGGAGCCACGGGCAGCAATCAGAGTTGCGTCGGCTCGCTCTGCTATCCGATCCCATGAGGATAGTTTTCCGTAACCCAGTCGGGTGAATGGGTCGTGGTCGCGCGGCCCAGAGGCTATGACGCCTACTGCGTCGCGTCCATGATCTTCAAGCCGAACACGAACACGTCAATAGACATCAAGCTGCCGATCGAAGCGGCAAACTGGGATTCATACTCCGTCGAATTGCAGTTGATGAACGACGCTAAAAACAAAGTGCCGTCGTTCAACAACATTTCGATGATTACGAACAGTCATTCGGCAAAAGGATTTCAGCTTGTCGCATGGAACGCCAGCGGCACGTCGCTGAGCTATCGCATCGCCGTGACTGTCCACGTCTTCGACGCGAAGCAATAGTTTTCCGTAACCCTTGAACGGCAGATCTGGCATGGGCCTTACGGCATGACGGTACATCTCGCCAAAGTCGGCATGATGGCGTTCGCTTTTGGCAACACGTCCTTCACATACGACATCAATGCCAACGGCCAGACCGTGAATGAGACGATGTCCGCCGGTTTCCTGCCGGAGTATGAAGGCGCGATACTACTGGAAGGTGTGAACGGGCAGCATGGAGCCTTGTCCTTCGACTCTGACGGCAAGGTCACAATCAGCGGCAGCATGAACCGCGGATACTATTTCCGCGTCTGCGGCTGCTGGCCGGCGAAATAGCTTTCCGTAACCCTGTACCAGGATTCCAATTGGATCATCATGCGTAACGGCAGGATGATTTTGATCAAGTTCAGTGGGAAAATCGGTTCGGGCAGTTGGGATGCTGTTGAATGTCCGGCAAAGCTCGCGTCCTGGTATCGTCCCATCGTTGACTTGTCGACTGTCTGCCTTGTATCAAATGGGCAAACGGCGCGAAGCCTCACGGCCAGAGCTGATGGAACTATCCGAGTGGCGAACATGGGAAACGTTGGCAGCAATCAGGATTGCGTCGGCACGCTTTGTTTCCCAATCCCATGATTTCTAGCTTTCCGTAGCCCTCACTGCTACCTTTAAGTTTCAGGACACAGGATCGTTTGTTGGCGCCCTATATGGTGGATCCAACACGATTACCGTCAAGGGCAACATGCTGTATGTCGATTTGAGCTCTTTCAAATCAACCGTCCAAATCTCGAACTATAGGGTCTGGTTATATCAGTCAGGGATACGTCCATCGGCCACAATTGGACTGGGATGTGTTGGATCAAGTCTTGCGGATCCGCGCTACAACAAGCAAGCGAATTGGAATCCAGATGGCAGTATTACGTTACTTGGCGGGGTTGGCAGGGAGAACATTCTGATGCAGCGTTTTTCCATGCCGATTCCTAGTGGAGTGACGTTCTCCTAGACAAGTGGCACCGTGATACAGCCTTCGACCCATCCCCAGTTTGCGCCTACTGTCATCTTTCCCGAGGAACGCAAGACGATGGCGTCCTGCGCCACCTGCACTTCGACGCCATGCAATCCGATGCTCGAATTGGATATTGCGGCGCAATGTACCTCGAACGCCGCCTCCAAACCGGCTGGGAGTTTGAGAATCTGTGACACCTCCCAATCTTTCGCCGCGTTCCAATCGGTGTTGATGCGATTGGCGTGGAATGCGACTAGAAGCATCCTGCCGACCAAGGCGGTGCGGTAATTCACTTTCCAGTTCGTGTTCGGCGCGGAAAGGGTTACGGAAAGCTATTAAAAGTGGATTTCCACGATTCCGCCTGTGACAGCCACCTCGGGACCAACGAGCAGGTTGACGGTCCCGTCCGGCGCGATCGATACTTGGACTGACCGCTGCAGATATGACGGGTGAATGAATGGAATCGCCACTGTCGTCCCAGACGATAGTATGGCTCTGCCATTCAAAGCCTTAATCGCATTCGGATTGGGTATTTTCCCGATTGGATAGATTCCTCCGTTGCCATTGCTTTTCCCAAACGGCAGGGTTACGGAAAGCTACGCGGCTCCGATGATGAGTCTTTCCCATGCCCGCTGCAGACTTCTCAGCACGGACAAATCGGGGCGGAGATAGTAGCGGGCGGTTGTCTTGATGTCGCTGTGACCGAGTTGTCGTGCGACCACTGAGATATCGGCTCCCGCAGCGATTGCCAGAGTGCCGAAGGTGTGCCTGAGGTTCCTTGGCGGCACGCAGGGGAGTTTCATGCGTTGGCACCATGACGTGTAATGAGCTGCCACCTGGTTGGCGTTCAGATCGCCGACCAGCCTGCCGGTTCTGCCGTGGCGCAATTGCGCGAGCCGTTTGACTGCGAACCGTGGTAGTGCGACCGTCCGTCGGCTCTGGTCGGTCTTCGGGTCGGTGACCGTTTCATGTCCAGCGACCCATTGCACTGACCTTTTGACGGTCACGATTCCCCGGCGTAAATCCAAGTCGGCCCATTCAATGCCGACGGACTCGCATCGGCGCAGTCCCGCGCAGACGGAGACCAATAACCAGGCTTCCAACGCGTGACCGTAGAAGCCTTTGAGCAGCCGTCTTACCTGTCTGGCGTCGAGCACGCGCGGCTCATACCGCCGCAGGTGCGGCAGTCTGATTTCACGACGTGTCACGTCATTGTCGGTGACTCCCTTGCGATAGGCGAGTCGGAGTATCGCCCGCAGCACGGCCCACGCCTTGCGCGCGGCGCCGGCCTGATTGAACGAGCCGATCCTCGATGTCGTTCGCGGTGATCGACTCCATGTCGACGTCAGCCCATTTCGGCTGGATGTGGCAGCGGTAGGCCGACTCGTAGCCCACCCTCGTGCACTCGCGAAGCTTCCCGCAGGAGGGCCACCAGACCTCATCCACAAACGTTCCCAACAACATTTCAACCTCCAAAATCCCACACGTGGTTATCGCAGCTTCCAACGGTAGCCACGTGTGGGATTTTCCTTTCGGAAGGATTCCCAATGAGCCAGGAAACCATCGTCGCAATCGTTGTCGCCATCATCGGCAGCGGAGGCAGCGGCGTGTTCGTCACCTGGATTCTGAGCAAGGTCGACCAACGTCACGATCCACTGCATGAGGGCGTCAGGGAACTGTTGTTCTGCAAACTCGAGGCCCTGCACCGTCAGATGGTCGATGCAGGTGGTGTTGCGAGCATTCCGTTGAAGCAAAGCGCGGAACGAATATATGCCGCTTACCACGGTCTGGGCGGCAATGGAACCGGAACCTCGATGATCCAAGACATACGTGACGCGCATATCGCGAACACAGATTGAAAGATTCAAAAGATTTCCACACCGTCCGTACAAGGCGGACGGTACGGACAAAGGAAAGGAGAGGAATTGAACATCCTCAACAAAGGCAAACCGAGACACAAGCACATGAATCCACGCAGACAATGGCGCAAGCTACTGACCGCGCTCACGGTCGCCATCTCCATGGCTGTCGCGCCAGCCGCGATGGCCGACATGAACGGATACGACATCTCGAACTGGCAGTGCGGCATCGACACCGCGACCGTGCCGGCAGATTTCGTCATCGTCGGCACCACATGGGGGTCCGGCGGCGTATACGGTGGTTGCCTGTCCAACGGCGTCAACACCGACGCGAACCGACAACTCGCCGGAGCCATCAACAGTGGTAAGGAGACCGGCGTCTACCATTACGCGCGCGGCGGCAACCCCGAGACCGAGGCCAGGTTCTTCGTCGACAACGTGCGAGGATATATTCGCAAAAGCGTACTGATCCTCGACTGGGAGGCGCAGGACAACGCCGCCTGGGGCGACAAGCAGTGGCCACGCAGGTGGGCGCGCGAGGTCAAGCGACTGACGGGCGTGAACCCCATCATCTACACGATGGACTCCGGCTACTGGCAGGTCGCCGGCATGGAGACCGAACTAAACTGCGGCATCTGGATCGCCCAGTACGCCACGAACATGGTCACCGGTTACCAGATTGCGCCGTGGAATATCGGCGCCCGCGGCGAGGTCATGCGCCAGTACACGTCCAACGGCAGTCTCAGCGGCTGGTCCGGACGACTCGACCTGAACAGGTTCCGTGGCGACCGCGCGGCATGGCGCAAGTACGCGAACCCTGACGACAAGGGCGCGGCGGATCTGCCGAGCGTCAAGCCGAAACCTCAGCCCACGACCGCTCCGACGGTCGACCTGAACGCCTTGGCCGCGCGCACCATCCGCGGCGACTTCGGCAATGATCCGGCCCGCAGGCAGGCGTTGGGTGGCAATTACGCGGCGGTCATGCAGATCGTCAACAGTCGCCTCGGCGGCCGCCACGGGTTCGCGTAGCGTCGTGGTCCGTTCCGGCGACACCATGAGTGCGATCGCCGCGAGGACCGGACTCCAGCCGGTGTCCGCCTGGCGTGTACCGAGCGGTGACGTCAATCGGATCTATCCGGGGCAGACCGTCACCTATGGCGGCGCGTCCGCGTCCACCGCTTCGAGCGTGGTCGGAGGCCATGTGGTCCGTTCCGGCGAAAGCCTGTGGAGCATCTACGGCTCCGGCTGGCAGTCGGCTGCCGCACGCAATGGCATCCGCAGCCCATACGTTATCTATCCCGGACAGTACCTGCGCTGAAACTCCCGTTTCCACGACTTTAAGCGTTGTGGAGACGGTTGCCGCAATGTTTAAGGAGGTGAAAAATGGATGAATCCAATAGCCCGCAATCCGATTACCTGCTGCCGGGCAGGGTATACGACATACTCAAGTGGTTCGCGTTGATCGCTTTGCCGGCCGTCGCATGGCTCGTCGGAGCGGTCGGCCCGCAATGGGGACTGCCACACTGCGGCGAACTCGTTACGACCATCAACGCGATCGGTTTGTTCGTCGGCGCTCTAATCGGCGTGAGCCAGCTCACGTCTGTCAAGGCCGACGAGGACGGCCAGTGATTAATTTTCTGACGTGAGACTCGCACTCGCCCCTCTCTCAGCTTCTATGCTGGGGGAGGGGCCTTTTTCATTTTCCGATGGAAGGCTGCGCGGTTCGACCACATCGACACGATATCGACACGATGACAGTTGCGAACAGTTAATTTCAACAAAGCGAACCACTGCGTATCGTATTGTTAAGAACGTTGGAATTTCAACGTTCTTGACAATGCTCACACCCGGCTACGCTCAGTCATGCCATGCCCGAATATAGCAGAATGTCGCAGGTTCAAATCCTGTCAGCCCGACCGGAAGCCTTGGAAACATTACGTTTCCAAGGCTTTATTTTTTCTTGGCCGTAGGCTATCGACACGATTCGACACGATGACCGCGCAACCTCCGCGTCTAGACGGTCTTCAACTGTTCAGCGCGCAGCTCGCCAATCGCGTCCGCCACATCGTCCAATCGTTCCGGCCAGAGAGCCGTGTATGTGTTCAGCGTGATGCTGGGTGAGGAGTGGCCGAGCTGCATCTGTAGGGTCTTCACGTCCGCGCCTTGAGCAATTGCAAAGCTCGCATAGCTATGCCTCAAACTATGGATGGTCACGCCCTCGTCCTCCATGCCGGCCAGTCGGACGGCCTTTCGCCAGACACGCGTCCGCCACGTGTTCGTCCACAGGTTCCCGCCTCTTGCCGCGCGGAACAGCCAGTCGTCGTCGCCCATGCCCTCCATCTGCCGTTCGATGGACGGTATGAGGAATCTGGGTATGGCGATGCTGCGCGGTTTGCCGTTCTTCGGCGTGCCCAGCACAAGCCTGCCTTTGCCGTCGTCGGTCCAAGTGCGGCGGATGCGCGCCCTGCGTGAATCCACATCCACGTCGCCGCATTTGAGTGCCAGCGTCTCGCCAATGCGGGCACCGGTGTATGCCTGCCAGCGGACGATCAGCCCGTCTACCGGCCGTCCTGCCCGTTCGGCCATGCCGGCCAGCAACTCCACCTCCTCGACGGTAAGGAACACCATGTCGTCATCGGATTGCGTGATGCGCGGCACGGTGACCTTTTCAATGGGGTTCTCTCCGATCCAGCCGTGCTCCAAGGCGAATTCCATGACACCGCCCATGACGACCTTGACGATGTTGCGGATGCTGCGTGGACTCAATGGCTTCGATTCGCGATCGTCCTGCAGTTCGGCGGGATACCCGCCTTCGGTGAGCTGCGTGACCCACTGTTGCAGTTCGTCGCGTTGGATTTCCCTCAGTGTGCGATCGCCCCACTTGGGGTTGATATAAACGCGCAATTCGCGGCGGTATCTGCCCAAAGTGCCCTGTTTGATATCCATCTTGCCGTCCGTCCATTCGGAGGCAACGTCCCGGAAGATGCGTAGTTCCTGCTGCGGGTCGCGGTATTTGCCGCGTCTGATGTCGTCCTCGATGGCCGCTGCGTATTCCTCGGCGTCACGGAGCTTGGCGAAGTTCCGTGATTTCTGGACGCGTTTGCCGTCTCGAAGCGTGTACCAGCGGCATCTCCACCGTGAGCCTTGGCCGTACAGCGCGGACCGCCATTTGTCGGGCACATTGGCTTTCATCGGATCCTTCGCATTGGCCAGCGACTGTTTCGCGGCCCTGCTGGGCGGGTTGCCGTCCTCGTCGTTTTTGAGCCATCTGTCGTCTACGAACGCTCTGGCCATGGTTGTCTCTTTCCGAGGATCCGCGCTACACTGTGCGTGGAACCTCATTTTGGTGAAAACGGAAATGCTGATTGTTGGTTCCTTGGGTTCCGTCCGACTGTGTTCGGGCGGGACCCTTTTTTGTTTCCCGTCGCGGTATGTGGACGCTGAGCTTCTTTTATTGCACGCACACGCCGGAATCGTACAACAGCTGCCGATAGTCCGACAGTACTTGGATGGTGACGCCCAATTCCACGGCCATCATCCACGTATTGCCTTCGTATATCTGCTCCACCATGCCATAGTCCACGGGACTGATCAACGCCAGCGCGGTCTCCCTGCGACACCGGCGCTCGCACTTCACCCCGTATTGGCTACCACAGCCTGGATCGTGGTGTTTCGCGTGGATGAGCTCATGGCACAGCGTGCAACGGCGCTGGCGCTGGTTGAGCCAGTCGGCCAGCAGAATGAGTTTGTGTCGATCGTCGTATAGGCCGCATATGTCACGGGGAAGGTCGCGTGACATGACTGACAGACCCATGGATTCCGCGTTCCGGTGAAGCTCCGCGATGGTCTTGTTATCCACATTCCTCTCTTCCGGAAGTATTGTTTTTCGAGAAGTACTTTTTGCTGTTTGTCAAGTTCTGCTTGACAGTTGGAGTGTCGTATGTGATGCTTGAATCAGCTCATCTACCAAGTTGTAGAAGGAGTCTCCAGGGTCGCTGTGGCGGCCCTTGCTTTTTATTGAACGCAATTCCCGTCCAGGCTTGACTGATCGTATTCTTTCAGAAGTTTGTTGAAGCTGTGGTCATGATCGACGTAGTAGGCGGTGACCAGCATGCAGTAGCCTTTTTCCTTATGCGGTTCCAATACGACTAGATACCGTTCTGGTTCAATGAGGATATACAGCCTATCGCGGCCATGCTTATGCTTCCTCCAGATTAATGGCGCATCGCATGTTTCATAATGGCATTGCGGGCAATCCTTTGCGTCGTCAATCGTCTTTCGTGGAAACCTGATTCGTTCGCATCTACGCAGATCAACGTTCCTGTCACCGGTCGCGTGGTCTTCGACGCTTGTGATGTGGAAGAACCCGGCCCATTTTCCGTCGGTCTCCTCTCTCTGGCGGCGCACGGAGACCCTCAGACCGTCGAATGATGGGTGTGAATCTATGAAGTCCTGCCTGAAGATTGCGTAAATCCTATCCTCGTATACGGCGAAGTCTTCTATCGGGGATTTGGACACGAGCTCCGGTATCCAATGCGGTGTCATGCGTTCCGTCCTTCCCAGACGAAGATGTTGAACTTTCGCGTGCCCAGGGTTGTTGACTGGGTGAGACGGAGCTTTGATTTCATGCGTATGTAGTCGATGATTTCGGCTTTCGCGCCCGATGGTTGGGGGATGGTCGTCCGGTTCGCCCTGCAGACGGCCCCGTTGATCACATCGGTGATCTGCATCATCTGCACTTCGTCCGAACGGATCGGCTGCACTTTCTTGATGCACTCGTGGTTGAAGTCGTAATGGCTGTTCGCCAGCACTTCCTCCAGTTTCTCGGTACGTTGCGCGGAATGTGTGTCCTTGATGTCCACGTACACGTTGTAGGTGTTCGTGGAATCGAACAGCCTGTTCAACATGGTGAAATACATCTTGTAATACCAGTCGTTGTGCGACTGTGACCATGCCTCATGATTCAGGCGCGTCTTCTTGGCTACCAGAACGCGGAACCTCATGTCGTCATCCAGGAAGAAGCAGTTCAGTAGGTCCTTGTAAAGGTCGATTTTCGGCATGCTGGCCTTCGTCCACTTCACTTCCGTACGTGCCTTGACGCCGTAACGTGCCTTGATCTGGAGGATGTTTTCCGTGATCTCCTGCTTTTTATCCTTGGGGATGATGAGGGCTCCAAGGACCATCACGTCGCTGTCGTCATGTTCCAGATGACAGCTTTCATCGCAATACAGGTTGTATTCGGTCATTCGTGTTCCTTTCAATCCATTAATCGTCCGGCGTTTCGGCTTCGAGGCGTGCGTTCGAATCCCTGTTGGCGGCCACGTCGTAGTCTTCGGGGTGCGCGGCGATACGGTCGATGGGATCATCGGTGATCCGGGACTCGCGCTCGCGGGCCTTGTAGGCGCGGGCGGCCTCGCTGGAGATTGACCCACAGGCTGCCGCGACCAGTGAAAGAGCGTCCGGAAGCCCAAAGAGTGGAGCGAGTCTGTCTAACTCGCTAATTGCCCAACTTCTTTTACCGAGTACTCGGTCGCTGACATAACCTTTTGATCGTCCTTCAAGAGCCTTGGAGAGGTCGGCCTGGGTAATGCCATTGGCTTCCATTGCTTGGCTGATATATTTGCAAATCACCAGATCGGTGCGTGTTGTGCTGCTATCCATAGCGATGACTGTATTCGAATTTTCGGGAAGTTACATCTTTACACCGTTCGGCGTGTCGAATTTGCCATACCGAATATTCGGGAGTACATTGAAAGCATGTTCACCGAATATCCGGTAAACGTCGAACAAAGTCCCGAATATTCGGGGAATGGAGGTGATGTGACAAGCAATGAATACGTGACACAGGCAATAAAAGTCAGGATGGCTCGACTTGGAATCACTCAATCCGACGTCGCCGACGCAGTTGGAATCAATCGGGTCGTCATGAATCGATACATGCGCAATCAACGGGAATGGCCGATTCGCGTTCTCGACAAGATTGCTCCGGCATTGAAATGGCAAGACGGTCTTGACATCTTCATTGCAGCAAATTCAGAAGAAAAAGAACCGCAATCGGCGCTCGCCAAATCATGAATCGAAAGGAGAATCCGAAATGAGCATCAACATTCCGGCCGAGACACCGGATGAATCCACGAACCCGATTTCCGTTGAGGAGTTCGAACGCCTGCACCCGGCGATGCTGGGCGCGATAAGAAAAGCCGTCCGCGAGGAACCAGCTCGAACGGTTATCGGAACAGTGGGCGACGACAGGAGGAGCCACCTGTCCAGCCTTGACCTGCGAGGAATCGGCATCGAGGTCGGACGGCAGTTGTCGGCCCGCGACATGACGACTGAAGTCATGGGCTCGATTCTCGAGCGCATCAATCAGGCCGCGGACCGACTAAGCACGGAGATACAGGAACTCCGTTCAGAACTTATCCGAGAGCACGTCGAGACAGTAGGCGGCGGATGCCATGGAAGCATCCATCGAATCGAATCCCTTGGCGAGGAGGGAAAGCCCTTGGCACAGGGCTCTCATCCTCTCGTCGGGATCGGACGTTTCAGCGGCCTTCCCGAACACGGCGCTCGCCTTCGCGAAATCGGATCCATTGCTCATATTCTCACCTCCCTTCTTTGCGTGGGTCTGCTCATTCTCCCACTCGGCAGGAAGGGCCTCAAATGAGAGTGCTTCGAAAAAGCAAGCGGCGCTCGCCGAAGAGTGAATCGAAAGGAGAATCCGAAATGAGGAAGATGAAGAGATCCGACGTTCGAGAATGGATTCCAGGTGAACCGCTCGAACGGGTCGACTTCGGCAACGGCTGCACGGGGATGGATAAGAGCATTCCGAAAGAGCCGGGGAACGCTGGCGATTTCAAGCGTCTCATCTGGAAATGCCGCACCATCGAAGCGGACGGAGGTCCATGCCTTGATGTGCTTCCATCCGAATACTGGATCGATGACGTGAAGCAGGCCGGCTACTATGACGTGCTCACCTGCACGTCAAACTCAGGACCATACCGATTCGATGACGCGTGGACCTATCTCAATGGAATCAATGCTGGGTGGCAGCTCGCGCGAAGGAAGCGTCACTCCGGCTTATACGCCACTTTGCGCACCTTGCGCAACGGCATATTCGGCTCGTCGGCCCATCGCCACAGGAAGACGACTGGTATTGGCCCGTTGACCACATATTCGATGGTCTCGGTTGGTACGAAATCGTCAGGTAATCGCGTCTTCAATCGGAACGTTGTTGCATCCTCCAGTGGTGTAGCCGACTCCACATGCACGTTGCGTGATCCCTCGATGCGGACGCGCCGGATCGAGCCCCGAACCCATTCCGCGTCGGAGAACGGCGGCTTGTCATGATCGGCGCGCTGCATGGCGGTCTGCTCCTCCAAAGTGGTCGCCTGTCTCTGCAGACTGTCCAGCTGCTCACGCAGGAGCCTGATGTCATCCTCGCGCTCCTTGTTCTGCTCCTTCGAGCTTCTGTGCTCGAGAACCCATCCAACGATCGTCACGACGAGCGTGAGAACAAATGCGGCGAATTCGACGCCGTGCTGTGAAAACCAATCAATCATGAAAACGATTCTAAGGAGAATCCGAAATGAGCATCAACATTCCGGCCGAGACGCCAGACGAAAGCGACCACCCAATCTCCGTCGAGGAGTTCGAGCATCTGCATCCGGCGATGCTTGAGGCAATAGGGAAGGCCGTCCGCGAGGAACTGGAGCTCTCTCACGCGGACGGCCGAACGTCAGCTGATGTTCAGCGCACGTTTGATCTTCAACTGGTCGTTCCGGATGTACCGCTGGTATTCGGCGATGCCCTGCACGGCATCAGCCAGCGAAACGATGGCCTGCTGAATGTTTCCGGATTGCGCGTAGGCCTTCGCGTCATTAGCGGAATTCACTGGATCGCGTTGCATATTATCACCTCCCTTCTTTGCGCGGGTCTGCTCATTCTCCCACTCGGCAGGAAGGCCCTCAAACGAAACACGTCGGAAAAGCAATCGGCGCTTACCAACGCATGAAAGGAGCGGGTGCGTGATGGATGACAAAGAGGTGTTCGCCGCATTGGCGGGGGGGGTGAAGCAGATGACTACAACGGACCTTTTCTTC
>OGQW01001032.1_pt1 | contig 18386 bp, 17 predicted proteins | sample 1553301 | NCBI WGS metagenome assembly OGQW01 (sample SAMEA2579974, study PRJEB22360) | human gut metagenome
GGCAAAGAAAAAGACGCAAGCCATATTTTATGACTCACGCCTTACTTCGCTCACAATATTTAATTAGCACTCTCCATTTCTCATCATTTTTTGACCACAAATTTATGACATTTACGACAAATCTGACACTGCTTTACGCTTCATGGAATCTGTCAGGACTGTGAAGAAAAAGAAAATTCTTCTTCACAGATCTGACTGTTTTTCTTCTGGACCAGTACGGTGAATCTGCCGGATGATGCATCTGATCGACACCGGGACGGTAATAAGACATGCCACCGCACCAAATAACATAACCGCAACATCCTGAAAAAGGAACTGGGAATTAAGAATAATTTCCAGGGTATATTGCTGTGTCTGAATGTATGAAAATAACAGAATAGTTCCCCCAAGATAAGCAAACAGCAGTGTATTTACTGTTGTACCTATGATTTCTTTTCCGACCTGATAGCCGGAAGCTGTAAGCTCCTTCGCTGTCAGACTGTTTTTATGGGTCCAGACTTCATATACAGAGGAGGTTACGGATAATGCCGTATCGATAACAGCTCCAAGAGTACTGAAAACAGTTACAAATATTCCTACATGAAGCATGTTGATATGAAGATCCGTACTGTAATAATACATAAAATCATCTTCTGAAATCTGGATCTCATTTAATCCGTAGCTTCCTGATCTCCATGTGATAATATAAATCGGAACAAACAAAAGTAACATTACCAGCAGTGTAGCCAGAAAAGCCGCCCGCGTCTTTGGATTATTTCCGTTCTGATAAAACAGAGAAATATAACAGACACCTGCACCTGCCACCAATATCAGGAGCAGTACAGGAAAACCGGCAGACATCAGCATAATTGAAAAAAACAAAATTACAATATTCCCTGCCAGTGTCATAATTGACATGGCTCCACGTTCACCACCGATCAGGACCATCAACATAATCAAGACCAATGTAAGAAAAATGATCATTTTCTGCCACTCCTTTTCCATGATGGTATTTTCATAATCGCTGAAGCAATAAAAACGGATACCGGTATTGCCAGTACAATTCCAATGCTTTCTATCAGAAAACGACAGATATCATATGGAATGTGGTATCTCACGATCGTTACAAAGCTTATATCATTATTCATCTTAAGTATGAACATGGGAATCATGCCGCTTGCCAGAACAAACAGCAGTACATTTATCATGGTTCCCATAATATCATATCCGATTTCACGACCGGAATGTATCAGTCTTCTCAGAGAAACCGATGGATTTTTCCGTACGATCTCTCCTACTGCTGCGCTGATCGTCACCGTCACATCCATAATTGCACCAAGTCCTGTCAGCATAATATCTGCCCAGAATATATCTGCTGAATTGCCTGTACTTCCAAGGTATTCCAGATTGGAATAATCCAGATCTCCGTACATATAAATAGAAAATTCAAACAATGCCATGATCAGAAACAGAACACACAGTGTTGAAAGAACTGAGGAAAATGTTTTTCTGTGAATTCCATTTAAGCAGATCAATGTAGTCAGTGAAAAAAGAACTGCGATGACATTACAGATATTTAAAATATTTTTCCCCGCTGTAAAAGCCTGAAATCCATACGCAAATATGACTATATTCAGTATCAGTGATATGATCGTGTAAAATCCCTGCTTTCCTGTAATGCAGATCAGAAGAAAAAATAATCCTCCTGCCAGTAAGGCCAGATACCCATCCCTTTTTACAGAACGTATCGTTTTTCCGGGGCTTTCCTTTGAACCGCTTAAAAGAACGGTGTCTCCTTTATGATATTTCTTAGTCTGAACCTGAGAAGATGTATATTCATTAGAGACCGTTATTTTTTCCCCTTTATGCGAACCGTTTAATATCCGTGCTGTAATATTCTGAGTATAGTAATATTCTTTTGAGCCTCTGGTTCCTTCTCTGCTCAGAGTCTGTTTTTCTGTTACGGAACATATTTTTGCCAGCGGTGTATGATAAAATCGGGAATTACAGCAGGTAAACAGAACAAAAATAATATATATGCCGGCTAAAAGATATTTTTTATGAAATACGAAGGATTTCATTAACTTCATTCCCCCCTGTAGAAATATTGCAATCGTAAACGCACTGACCCGTTGCCTTTTATCGAAGTAACATTGTACGCTTTTTGAAAGTATCGGTCAATATAAGGTATACAAAAAACAGCAGCAGAACCATTTTCACAGTTCTGCTGCTGCCCCCATAATTATTTTAACAAATACCTGACTCCAAAAAAGTCATTATTTACAAAGCTCAGAAAATGCATCTGCAACAAACTGAACCTTGGTTCCGATGATAACCTGTACAGAAGTTTTTCCAGGTTTGATCACGCCTGCAACACCTGCAGATTTGATCACCTTATCATTTACAGCTGTAATATCCTTAACCTCAAGTCTCAGTCTTGTGATGCAGTTATCGATGCTTGTGATGTTCTCTTTTCCGCCACAGCCTTCGAGGATCTTCGCAGCAATAGCAGTATAATCATCATTTGCAAGCTCGATATTCTTCTCTGCCTCAAGATCGTCATCGTCTTCTCTTCCCGGAGTCTTCAGATCAAATTTCTTGATGGCAAAAAGGAATACAACATAGAATACGATGAATGCTGCAATTCCAAGAGGAAGGATGAGCCATGTCTTCTGTGCTGCCGGAAGTGAGGATGAGAAAAGTAAATCCATCGCACCAGCAGAGAAGCTGAAGCCTGCACGGAATCCAAGGGCAACTGTGATCATGGTAAAGATACCGTAAAGTAATGCATAGATTACATAAAGGCCAGGAGCAAGGAACATAAATCCAAACTCGAACGGCTCAGTTACACCACAGATAAATGCACAGATTGCTGCGGAAGCAACAAGACCGATGGCAACTTTTTTCTTTGCAGGTTTCGCACATCTTACCATTGCAAGTGCTGCACCAGGAATACCAAACATCATACATGGGAAGAATCCGGACATGTACATTCCAAGGCTCCAGGATACATCTGCAGAGGTTTCACCTGCCCAGAAGTGCTGAAGATCACCAAGTCCGATAGTGTCAAACCAGAATACATTGTTCAGTGCGTGATGTAATCCGGTAGGGATCAGCAGACGGTTCAGGAATGCATAGATACCTGCACCTACAATATCCATACCTGCGATTGCTTTTCCTAATGCTACAAGTGCACTGAAAAGTAATGGCCATACAAACAGTAATACAGCAGATACGATAATGGAAACCACTCCTGCGATGATCGCGCTACGCAGCGCTTGCCGCTAAAGAATGACAGCCAGTCAGGAAGCTTGGTGCCCTTGAATTTGTTATAGCATGTAGATCCGATGATACCGGCAAGGATTCCGATAAAAGGATTCGCAATTTTGTCAAATGCAAGAGTTTTTGTTGCATTGTCAGCGATTGATGGCATGATGGTTGTAACAAATCCTGTAGAAAGAAGTGTTGTGAGCATCAGCCAGGATGCAAGTGCAGCGATTCCGCCGGTTCCGTCATTCTTTTCTGACATACCGACACCAACACCGATAGCAAAAAGGATTGCCATGTTGTCGATCAGAGCTCCGCCTGCCTTAACCAGAAACAGACCTATCAGATTGGCTGCGCCGTGAATGTCTCCTCCCTGCATGGTTGCTGGACATAACCAGTATCCGATACCCATGAGGATACCACAGATTGGCAGTACTGCCACTGGAAGCATTAACGCTTTTCCCAGTTTTTGAAGAAATTTCATATATTTCCCCTCCCTTAAAATAAATATATTTGACCGGATCACTCCGGTTATAACACCCCGAAAATTGCTACTATCTCCGGGCTGTTATAAGCCTGTCAGCTGCATGAAGATGATCATGAAAGCTTGAGGACTGCTTCTTCTGTCGAAACATCCCCCTCCTTCTGGAGGCTTATCTTTCCGTAATCATCTGTATTGCAGATCAGAACCGGGATAATTGTATTTAAACCGGCTTTCTCGATTTTGTCCAGATCAGCCTCTATCAGAAGATCACCCTTTTTAACCTTGTCACCTGCTGCAACATGCGCTTTAAAGGGTTCGCCCTTAAGTGTGACTGTATCCAGTCCGATATGTATCAGTATTTCTGCTCCCTGAGTACTTGTCAGCGTAACAGCATGAAGAGTATCAAATACCATTGCCACCTCACCGTCTGCCGGAGCATATATCCTGCCGTCTGCCGGGATCACGGCAAAACCGTCACCCAGTACCTTATCCGCAAAGACCGGATCCGGAACCTCCGCAAGGGGAACCACTCTACCCTTACAGGGTGCATAAATTAAATTTCCTTTATCTTTTCCTTTAAAAAATTTCAGCATATCCTCTTCCTCCCGTTGTTTTCCCACTTCCTCAGGTATTGATATCCGTGATGTTGATTTGTAAATATATCTATATATTTTTTATCAACGCCGGGTTTATATTATATATTTCGCATAATTTTCATATTTTGTTTTTTAGGCATGTGTATATATTAACCATTATTTTCGGTTTTGTCCACATTTTTATCGGTATTTTTCAAAAAAATAAGCTGTAGCACATTAATGCGACAGCTTATGCAAGAATATTCAGTTTACTTCAGCAGTTCTTTTTCGATCCTTTCTCTCGCCTCCGGAGCCTGCTTGTTCATCTTCTCGGGGAAGCCGAACATGGATACACAGGCGATATTGTCACCACCCACCTTCGGGGCATCCGGTGCAAGCTGCTTCTTTGCAAAATCCATTTCTCTTAAGGTACGGAAGATACCGTCAAAATCAACATCTCCCTCGCCCATGGCCAGATGCTGGTGCACCGTCACATCTGCTTTTCCCCTTCCGTTCAGTGACGGCGGATTCAGAATGTAGCGGCAGTCCATAGTCTGATTAAAGGTATCTGCAAAAAGCACATGGGTCAGTTCATCGCCTGCATATTTCAGCATGCTTTCCACATCACCCTTTCCCTGATCGTAGAAAAATCCGTGAGGGGAAGAATATACGTAACCCAGATTTTTGGAACGGAAGGATTTTACCATATCGCAGGTTTCATTATTCAGCTCACAGAAATCATAGGGATGAGACTGGATCTCCACACGAAGGCCTTCTTTTTCAATGATCGGAAGAAGTTCTTCCATGGAACGGAACCACATACCGTTGCAGATCTCTGCCTGGTTCGGATCACCGGAAAGCTCGGTATTGATCACAGGAACTCCCATGTTTACTGCGATCTCGATCATTTTTTTCCAATTGGCAACTGCAAACTGACGCTCCTCCTCTGTAGGGCCGGACCAGCGGTAGACACAGATGAAGGAAGAAATCTCCACGCCGGTCTCACGCAGCGCATCCCGGTATTCCTTTTCACATTCCTTCGAAAAAAGCGGATGCTTGTAAAAAGGATTGATCCTGGGGTGCGGAGACTGTTCAATATATTTGTAACCCCAGTCAGCAACCTGGTGGACCATACGGTTGATATCCATCTGTTTTGCCAGAACATCTACATCAAATGCAATTTTCATGTTAAAACCCTCCCAATGTCTCAGTTAAAACAGAAGGCGGGAAATTTACCTTCCCGCCTTCCGCCCGTTTTCATATATTTCGTATATTTGTATCTGTCTTACTTATTTTGCAATGGCATCCAGTGCTTCCTGAGCATTGTCTGCTGTGTAGTATACGTTATCTACGATGGTCTCGGAATCAACTTCCTTGCCATCCAGAAGGTCTGCGCATGCATCTGCTGCAAATTTTCCCTGGTCAGCAGTACCCTGTGCCATGGTTCCCTGAAGCTTTCCATCCAGAACTGCCTGAAGTCCTTCCGATGTAGCATCGATTCCATATACTTTGATCTCACCTGTCTTCTGTGCATCTGCAATGGCTTTCGCAGCACCTACAGCCATACTGTCATTCTGTGCAACTACTGCGCTGATCTCTTTTCCTGCGTTCAGCCAGTTCTCAACAATGGTAAGTGCCGGCTCTGTTTGCCACTCTGCAGTATCCTGGAATGCTACGGTTACATCCGGATAATCTGCAAGTACCTGGTCAAAGCCTTCAGAACGTCCAACCTGTCCGTCAGAACCCATAGGTCCAAGAAGAAGAGCTACATTACCTTTTCCGTCGATGTCCTTCATAACCTCTTCCATCAGTTTGGAACCTGTGGTTGCCGCATCTGCACCTACATAGCAGTCAGCAGCTTCCGGATCACTGATTCTCTGGTTTACGATAACGACATTAACGCCTGCCTCTTTTGCCGGTTTGGTTCCAATCCACTGACCATCTCTTAAAACTGTGATGGTATCTGAGATCCGGAAGATCTCGTCCATCTTATGAGAAATATAGATAATGGCAACACCCTGTTTTTTCAGTCTTTCGATCTGTGCAAAAAGTACAGTTGCTTCTTTCTCTGTGATGGCGGATGTAGGCTCGTCCATAACAATGATCCTGGAATTCAGTGAGATCGCTTTTACGATCTCTACCAGCTGCATTTCCGCTACACTTAAGGTACGCATCTTTGCCCTGGGATCGATATCGATATTCATTTTCCGGAAATATCTGCGGGTTTCCTCTCTCATTCTGGCAATATCCACGATCTTCAGCTTCTCCATTCCTTTTTTGAGAAGCTCTCTTCCAACAAAAACATTCTCTGCCACTTCCATATCCAGCACTGTGTTCAGCTCCTGATGGATCATGGAAATTCCTTTGCTCATGGCATCCTTCGGCCCGTGTATGACAGTTTCTTTACCTTCCAGAAAGATACTTCCCTGGTCTGCCTTGTAAATTCCCATTAGAATCTTCATCAGTGTGGATTTACCGGCACCGTTCTCACCCATCAGGGCGTGTACCTCACCTGGTCTGACCTGAAGGGTAACATCCTCGAGAACTTTCACCCCTGGAAATGACTTATAGATGTTTTTCAGCTCAAGAACATATTCCATAGATTTTCTCCCTTCCTCTCCTTTTTCCTCGCTTAATAACCATACAGGGGAATTAAAAATCCCTCCTGATAATGTTTTGGTTTGTTTATGAGCATATATTAAACAATTTATGCTCACTTTCCAACCGACATTTTTCATATCAGGGGGGATGATTTTTGGATTTTTATATTTTTCACACAATACGCAGGCGATTTAAGAACTCTTTGTTGTTACATCTGCTGGTAACAGAGGTCTGGATGCCGATCTTTTTTCCAAGGTAATTTTTCAGAATTCCGGGGGTTGCTTTTTCTCCGTTAATGCGGATTTCTCCTTCTTTCCATCTCTGTTTGCCGGCCAGCGTGTTTACCAATCTGCTGGCTGTTTTGTAATCGTTGTCACGGATCACCGCGATCTCTCCGCTTCTGACCTTCAGTGAAAAAGGTTCCTCTTCCTGATCATGAAATTTTATATGATCCATTTCCAGAATGATACTTCCTTTTCCTGCCGTGACCGGTACAGCGCCTTTCCATACACCAGAAGCTGCTGTATACAGTTTTTCTTTTTCATACTCATCCGCACTAAGCCGGTAACAGATCAGACCTTTTTTCAGGATATCGATCCTTCCGGCGTAGCGGAACAGAAATTCATAACTCTGATCCTGAATATAAACAGCCTTTCCTCTCTGGAGAAGAAGCTCGCTGTATTCCATAAAACGTTCGATATCATCAGGCCGGAGATACTCTGTCAGGAAACTGAAAACCAGGATATCCACATCATACAGCCAGGACTGGAACAAAAATACCCTTCCATAATCAATGGGGCTTAGATCCCGGATGCGGTCCTTCCAGTCAATTTCCCCACACAGCAGCTCCTTCATTTCCAAAGCCTCCTGGCTTTTGAACCTTTTCTTCATTTCCCTGCGGTCCCTGATCCCCAGATTTCCTTTCAGGGAAAAAAGATAATCTCCTACTGTCAGTTCCGGCGAATAATTGGTTTTTCTCTCCAGAACCGCAACCCGGTTGGAAATCTCCCTGTGTATCGTTACACCGTCCGCCTGTTCCTCACGGATAAATGCTTTTCCTGTTTTCAGATCCAGAATGATCTTTTTATTTTTTACAGGCAGAAGGCCATTTTCAATTCTAAGCAATTCCTCTTTCATCCGCTTACCTCAGATTGATTTCTCCGTCGTCATAGAGCAGTGGAAGGATCATACGGATCTCCGTTCCCATTCCTTCAGAACTGAACACATGCAGTCCGTAATCTTCTCCAAACAGCAGCTTGATCCTGCTGTTTACATTGGGAAGCGCTATGCCACCCTTCCGATTTTTTCCATCTCCAAACCGTTTCCTGGTACGGTTCTGGGCGGAAAAAATCTCGTTGAGTTTCTCCATCTGTTCCGTATCCATGCCTACACCATCGTCCTTTACATAAACATACAGAACATTCCGGCTGCTTTCCACCACGACTTTTACGATTCCTTCTCCGGTCTTTTCCTCCAGTCCGTGAACAACCGCATTTTCCACAAGGGGCTGCAGCACAAGTCTTGGCATTCTGGCGCTTAAGAGTTCCTCATCGTTCAGTTCCAGCTCCAGATCCATCCGATCACCGAAACGGAATTTCTGAATGGTAAAATAATCCTCCACATTTTCCAGCTCATCAGATAAGGTCACAAGCCGATCCACATCAGTGATCGTATAGCGGAAAAAAGTAGCCAGCGCTTCTGTGGTATCTGCGATCTGGTCCACCCCTGCGATCAGGGCGTCCGCGCGGATGGCTTCCAACGTGTTATAAAGGAAATGAGGATTGATCTGGTTCTGCAGAGCCAAATACTCCGCCTGTTTCTGCTGAAAACGCATTTCCGGTCCAGCCTCGGTGATGCTTGTGATATCGTTGCAAAATTCCGCCAGTTCTTTGCAGGAAGACCAGTCCTCCCGGAGTACGTTTTCCAGATTTCGGTCTTTGTGAAACTGTTTCAGTTTTTTAATAAAATGAATATATGTCATTAAACGGCTCATGGCGATCTCACAAACCTCCTATTGATACAGTTTCTTATAATCCGACGGGCTGATCCCCGCATTCTTTTTGAACAGTCTGGAAAAATATTTCAGGTCCTGATAGCCTACGGCTTCTGCCACATCGTTCACCGACATCTCACCGCTGCAGAGAAGCTGTTTGGCCTTGTTCATGCGAAGTTCTGTTACATAGTCCAGAAAGTTCTTCCCTGTTTCCTTCTTGAAAACAGAAGAAAAGTATGTAGCATTAAATCCGATCCGTTTGCTGACATCTTCCAGTTTCAGAGGTTCCAGATAATGTTCCTGGATATATTTCTTAGCCTCTGTGATGGGCTTCTGTTCCTTTGTTTCTTTTTTCTTCTCGAAATTTTCGATCAGATCGGAAATATATTTTCTCAGGAAACCAAAAACCTCTGACCCGGTGGTGCATCCGTAGAATCCATAAATCAGATCTTTACGAATCTTATCAACATCCAGTTTTTCATTCTGACGGATCCCTGTGAGGACCGCATCGGAAATTTCCATATAGCAATCGTAAATCTGACTGCCGGATGCCCTGCGGACTGTCATGATTCCTTCTGTTCTGGCAACCTCCATGGAGATTTTTTTTGCTGTCCAGATATTCTCCGATCTCCTGGAAATATTTCCGTTCCTCCGGAAGCATCTCATAATCTTCCCTTGTCTCATTGTCGCCGTCATCCCAGGAAAGCCAGCCGCCTTTTCCGCCGGTGATGCGATTTTTACAGAGCTGTACTGCTTCTTTCATGGACTGAGGAAGTTCCTGCATCCGATGTTTCTCTCCACCCATAGCCATGGTAACAATAATCCCCCAGAAAAGATCTCCCTGGTTTTCGATCTCCCTACGAACTCTTGTAAGAAACTGGCGCAGCTGTACCGGATCGTATTCTTTCTTATAAATTACTACCATAATTCCTTCCGCATGGACTGCCGCCGCAGATTCATCTGCAAACTGTTCCAGTGCTTTCTGAACCATGGACAGAGATCGCTTCATCATGATCCTGTATGCGTCTGCATGTTCCTGTGCTGAAGGAATGTCCGGTTTTATGACGATCACCTGATATGTACCTTCGTGAAAATCACAGCCGTATTCCTGGTTCAGCCTTTCCGGATCGTTAAGCTCTCTGTTTTCCTGTGCGTATTCCTTCAAATTATCTACCAGCTGTTCCCGTTTCTTCCATTCATTTTCGCGAAGCTGCCGGTCCACAGACGCTGTCCAGTTATCCAGACGTCTCTTTTTCTCCTCTTCCTCACGGATTCGGATGAGAAGCTGCGTCAGTTCTTCCGCATTTACCGGTTTCAGAAGATAATCGGTCACTCCGTATTTCAGCGCAGTCTGTGCGTACTCAAACTGCCGGTACCCGCTTACCACGATAAAAACCAGATCCGGCCGCAGTTCCTTTGCCCGCCGGATGAGCTCCATTCCATCCACTCCCGGCATCCGGATATCTGTCATCAGAACATCCGGCTTTTCTTCCTCAATAAGCTGAAGTGCTCTTTCCCCGTCATTGGCAGTTCCCGCGATCTGGTACCCCAGTTTTTCTCAGTCCACAATCTTCTGCAACAAAAGATTTACCTTCGGCTCATCATCTGCAATGATTACTTTCAGCATAATTTCCCCCAGATATGTTTCCTTTTATTTCAGCAAAAATAACTGTTATATATTACAGAAATTATATCACGCACCTTATATTTTTTCATCCAGATTATATTACAAAATATTTCAGAAAAACAGGCCGGAAAGACTGATGATTGTCTTTCCGGCCTGTTCTGATTTCTGTTTATTTATGGACCGGTAACTCCATCTGCCGGTTCATGTTTGTGATTACCTGAAACTCTCCGTTTACCCTCTCAATTTCGTATACCAGTGGATGTTCTTCGGCCCACTTCGGATCTTTTTCCGCAAGGCTGTTCCAGGTATACCAGGCCTGGACAAAACCTCCGTGAATGGTATTTTCTGCTTCCAGGCGTGCCTGTACTGCATCTTCATAATTCTTAAATGTTCCTATATAAAATCTCTTCCCCTTAAATCCTATGGTGGCACGGTACTTTCCATTATTCATATGGTAGATTCCACGAAAACCGCTGGTATTGTCACTGCGGTGTTTTCTCTTTTCCAGCATTTCCACGCAGGTTCCATCAACCATATGAAGCTGCCCCGGAAGTTCTTTCCAGATTTCCTGGCGCAGGCAGCCACAACTTTTGTAATTGCCGTGAAGAAGCCCGTCTTCTGTGACCTCCACTTCATTTCCACAGTCGCAGCGGCAATGCCAGAATACTGAGCCTTTTTTGCTCCGTTTATCTGTGTGGTAAAGCGCAGTCAGACGTCCGAATTTCTGGCCGCTGATATCTGTGACTCCCCTTCCCTTTTCGTAACGACTGCAGCCACAGCTGGTACACTTTCCAGCTTTCAGCGCATGTGCGGTAACGATATGGATATTTCCACAGTCACAGCGGCATTCCCATCTGGTTCTTCCGTTCTGGCTCCGAATCCTTCTTACTGCCACAAGTTTCCCGAATCTCTGACCTGTAAGGTCTTCTGCCACCGGTCCACGTCTGGCCGTTTTTTCCAGAATACATCCACAGTTATCCACGGTTCCTCTCACCAGACGCCTTGTATTTACTTTTATTTCATTCCCGCAGTCACAACGGCACAGCCACATAATGTACCGGTTCTCACGTTCATCCAGTCTTTTCAGCACAGTCAGATGTCCAAATCTCTGGCCTTCCAGCTCAAGTCCCCTGTTCATATTCTTCATCCCTTACAAAAAACAGCGGTACGGTAGAAAATTTTTTTCGGCCGCACCGCTGTTCAGATTTTATTTTTTATCCGTCTTCTGTTTTTTTCTGGCAAAACCGATTATAAGTAATACCGCACATCCGGAAACGCAGATTACTGCGATCCATTTTCCGATATTGGTATTATCACCGGTTTTTGGCATGGATTTTACATGACTGGAAGAAGTTCCTGAAGCAGTTGGGTTGCTGCCAGTTTTATCTGGAGTCGTTGTCACCGGAGTTGCCGGTGTACTGGTCGGTGTATATGCAGGAGACGGTGTCGGTGTATTTTCCGGCGTTGGTGTTGGTGTGTCCGCAGGATCATAGGTATTCACAAATGTGATGTCCTGTTTTTCACTGACCATCTGCGCATCTGTATGTGCGGCAACAACCGCTTCCAGCTCGCCGGAGTCTCCGTTTGTTACTGTCACTTTTACGTAATAAACGGTGGAGTCATAATTGCCTTTTTTCAGGCTGCCCGGCTGCTGGGAAACTGTGTAGCAGTACACACCCGGCACAGAATAGCTCACTGCCGGAAATTCCGCTTTCCCGGCTCCTGTTACTGTCAATATGTTTTCTTCCGGCATGGGCGCTTCGTCCTCACCCTGAAGAATGATCGTATAAGTTTCGTCCGGAGATGGCTTCTCACCTGACAATTCCACGCTGACAGGAATCTTTACTTCCGCAACTCCAGCTGCCATAGCTGAAATCGGAAAAACTGTCAGGCACAGAACCGCAAGCAGGAGCACTGCCGGAAATTTTCGTATATTCGTCTTCATCCCCTCCTTACGTCTCCGGCGAATAAGGTTTCATTACCGCCAGAAGAACTGTTCTTGCATCTGTAAATTCCGAAGAGCAGGTTGACATTGCCAGTATCTGAGAAAAATCTTCGGACTTTCCAATCTGATCCATGGTTTTCTGATGGATATTTTCTGCATTCTTTCTGACAAAATCCACAAGCCCGCTGGTGTCTGCCTGCCATTTCCCACTGTTAAAAATTGAATCCTCAGAAGCGGAAACCTGCATACATGCAAAAATTTCCAGCTTGTAGGAACGGTCAAGGAGAATCAGGGTGCCTGTGGTGTTTTTGTCAAAAAACTTCTTTTTTCTATAGAGATCCAGATCACCAAACATCTTGTGGTTGGCCATGTGATGGCCATACAGCAGGGAATATTTTCCCTGGAATGTGTTATCACAGCCTGAATCCAGGAAGATGCTTCCTGACAGTGCAAAATCGCCGTATACATCGGTGTTGATGTAGGTCAGGTTATCTTCTCCCTGTAGAATCGGATAATCAATTTTTGTATGATCCAGTGTGATCCATCCGCAGACATCCGGATTAATCTTTCGAAGTTCCTCAAAAGAAGCTCCCCCATCCTTCTGTTCCGGGTCCGGCTTCAGTTTCATAAGCTCAGACTGAACATCATCCACGGCTGCATAAACCTGTGCATTATCCCAGAGTGCGTATCCGGAATATGCCGCTGCAAGGATCAGAAACAATGCCACAATGGCAGTGATCAGAGAGTTGGCTGCTTTCAGGAAAAACTTAGATGCGTTCATACTGCCTCCTCTCTGCTGCCTGAATAATCATTAGTCTTCGAATTTGCGTCTTCTGGTGATGAATGCTGCACCTGCGATTACGATTACACCTGCGTTGGTGTAGCCGTTGGCTGTTCCGTCACCGTTGGCTCCTCCGGCTGCTCAGTCACAGTCGGGTCCGCTGGCTGCTCATTATCTTCTGACGGGGTCGGCTCCGCATTATCCGCATCCGGATTCTCCATATTATCTTCCGGTGGAGTGACTTCCGGTTCTTCCGTCTGTTCTTCCCCGGGCGTCTGTTCGCTGTCCGTCTCTGCCTCTGCTACCTCCGGATCTCCCGCTTCCTCTGTCATGACAGACTGTACTGTTTCATCTGTATTTTCGCTGCTGGCCTCTACTGAAAACGCTGAAATCGAAACACTGCAGATCATTGCAAACGCAATACAGACCGCCAGCATCTTCTTCAGCAGGCTGTGTTTTCCAGATGAATGACTATGTATCATACCTCATACCTCCTTCTTGTATGATATGGCAATCAAAAAAACAGGCACTGCTCATACATACTGTTTGTCCGTGCCGGTATTTCTGCTCTTTCGCAGAGCACAATACTCTGCGTAAAATTTTTCGCAGCTGTCTGAAAATCAACCTTTTTTCAGTCTCTGACGGCGATTTCTGACGGTTCTTAAAAATTTACAGTCTGAAAATTTTTTTCATTTCATCTGTTTTCAACTTCAGTTTTTCCATATTTGCACGCTTCAGTTTCATAGATGAATGTACATAACATTCCAGCGTAATTCTGGTGCTGGAATGCCCCAGAATCTCCGAAAGGCTTCGGATCTCAAAACCGGCCTCCACGCATCTTGTGGCAAAACTGTGGCGCAGAGTATGGAAATGCACACCTTCCAGATTGCAGGCATCTGTATACAGTTTCATCCTGTACTGCAAAGTTCTCGGTTCCAGAAACTGCTCTTTTTTACCGGTCAGAATATAGGCATCCGGATTATCTTTTTTCCACCGGGCGCAAAGATTTGCAATGTCCTCATTCATGGGAATCACTCTTGCAGATTTTCCGCTTTTTGGCCCGCCGGTTACAATTCTTGTTTTTTCCTCACTGACAGGGTTCAGATCTTTCAGGCGCTGCATGGTGTGACGCACATAAATGACTTTTTCTTCCAGAGAAATATCTCCCCACTTCAGGGCACAGAGTTCTCCGATTCGAAGTCCGGTCATAAGTGCTAGCAAAACGCCAAACCGGCATACGTCCATATCTTTCAGAAGATATTCCGTAAATCTTTTCTGCTCTTCAACGGTCAGTACACGCATTTCTTTTTGTTCTGCACGTGGATATACGATTTCCACAGACCGGGCAAGCGGATTTTGTTTTACTGTATAATCTAAAATGGAATTCAATACGGAAAGAATATCCCGCACTGTTTTTTGTGAAAGATTTTTCTCATGAAGCAGATGATAACTGAACTGCTCCACAAGTATTTCTGAGACAGCTTCCGAAAAATATTCGCCCAGATCAGGTTTGATGTATTTTTCCAGAATCGTTGTATATTTTACAAAAGTAGCTGGCTTTACGCTGCTCCGTTTCAGGCAAAGCCATTCGTCACAATAATCGGAAAGACGTTTTCTCCTTCCGCGCACGGACTGAGGCTGATTATTCATAAGCGCAAAACGGGCCTGATTCATTTTGTCCCTGGCTTCATGGTATGTTTTTCCATAACAGTAGCCATAATGGATCCTTCCATTCAGCCTGTGGCCCTTGATATACCTGGCTTCCCAGCGACCGTCTTTTCTCCTGTAAATGTTTTCTCCTTTTCTGCTCATTGTTTTTCCTCCTGTTAAACAGAATTCTTATAGTCTGATCACAAATGAGATATTTTATCCACCACCAGGTACCTTCTGACGATAATCCTGACGGCGTATTACCTCCTTTTACAGCTGCTTTCCCATTTGCAGCCCTATATTATCCGTAAAATCTGACGAAAAACCACGACAAAAAAGCTGTTTTTCCAGAGCTAAAAGCTTGAATTTTAAGAAAAAAAGTGGTAACTTTATATAAACAGAGTATTGTGCTCTGTGAAATTTTACCAGTTAATTATCTTAAAATAACTATATTTTTTAAGTAAAAAATTCCCGCATATATCCTTCCTGATATACGCGGGAATTTCTGATTTTTCTCTTTATTTTTATTATCCTGTCTTTTTTACCGGAGAATTTTGATCTGGCACATCTCCATGGCTTTCAGTGCATTCTCATGACTCTCCGGTGTAACGCCTGCACAGCATGCGGCATCTACACAAATCGGAACTTCAGGAAGAGAAGCCTTGATCAGAAGTGCATTGGAAATCACACAGATATCTGTACAAAGTCCTACCAGGGTAATGCTTCCAATTTCTTCATCCTCATTAATCGTAACCAGCTCCCCTGCAAGATCTGTAGAACCGAAAGTTTCTTTATCAATTGGCTCTGTTTTTCTCAGAACATCCAGTTCTTTCCGAATCTGCCAGCCATCTGTCCCCCGGATACAATGAGGAACCGGAAGATTTTTCCCCTCCTGTGTTTCCAGATAATATGTCTCATGGGTATCTCTCGTGAAGAATACTTTTCCGTTAAAATTTCGGATCTTCTCCTCCACCTTCGGAACAATGGCCACAGCCTCCTTCGTGCCAAGTGTGCCGTCAATAAAATCATTTTGCATGTCTACTACGATGAGAATGTTCTGCATGTTTGTCACCCCATTATTTTTATAACTTATTTCTGCCCGACAAATCTGTAATATCTTTATTGTGCATACTCTACCGGAAGATGTCAAGCGAAAGAACTTCATAAAAAATCTCTGTCACATCAGCTTTCTGCCAACATGCCAGACAGTTTCCTCCACTTACTGCAAAATTTCAATCCTTTCTGAAATAAGTTCCTTTAAGTTTTCCTTCTGCTCCTCAGACAGATATGCTTCCTCTATTTGCTTCAGAAATTTATCTTTCTTAGAACATATTTTTTTCAGCATATGTTCTGCTGCATTCGATGGTATCCCACAGGCTTCTGCCAACAACCGGAATTCTTTTTTATGAATATTTCGTTTTTTTCCATTAATCGTAAGTGCAAGCTGTTCTTTATCTTCCGGCATGATTATATTTACAGGCAACATATCATATGCTTTTGACAGCTGAAACTTCCTGTTTCCAGGTTCCGTCTCTTTCAATGAAAAATTTTTCAAATGCATATCTGAATTTCCCATGACAAAAGAGCCCAATACACGTAAAAACAATTCTGACATATCCAGTCCCGGTGTCGTCGAATATTTCTTAATAATCCTGCCACATTGTTCATAAGAACCTTTGTACTTATCTTGCGTTAATCTACAGGATAACTGACAAAAATCTTCCATTGCATATAACTTGATTTCTTTTTCCGTTATCTCCCGATCAATCCGTTTTGTAATATATGCATACTCTCCATTCATTTTTATAAGTGCATGTGGCACTGTCTGTATCCCCATGATCTCAGCAAGTCGCATGGCAAGATCTTCAAATTCCGGCATATTTTCAAATTCTTCTGTCTGCGGCTTTAATATATAACCCGTCGGATAATCTACAATTGTAAGTCTTGCATCTATATCACTTGATAAATGAAGTGATAATTTCTTTTGAACACCTGGCACAGTTAATCCTTCATTAACCGTTTCATTTACAAGAAATTCCAGTTGTTCTTTTGTTATATCCAAAACAGGCATTTCTTTTGTATAAAAAAAATTTACCACACATTTTTTATGCCACTGCCACTTTTTTTCTGATTCTGCTGCATTTTGATTGATCGTTTTTCCACAACATAAACATTTCATGTTATTTCTCCTCTGATACAAACGTCTCCGATACAGTCTCTGCATGCCGCCAATAAAAGACCAAATCTGTCCTTCTGATTAATTTTCCAGTTTCGACTGACTACGCCAAGAAGCCAGCCCTCAGGAATCAGTCCAATCGAGTAGGAGGGAAAATTAAATAAATTTTCCCGACCTCTCACACCACCGTGCGTACGGTTCCGTACACGGCGGTTCAACCAACTTAACAAGTAACACACCTTTCGGTGTAGTAATCTAACATAGAGACTAATCCAAACTTGGTTAGTCTTTCTTTGTTTATTGCAAAATTCATAACTCTTCGCTGACACACATAAGCGATTCGACTACCTGTGTATGCCGTAATCCAAGCTGTATCCCTATCAACTCCAAGCTTCATCAAATTCTTTATACGATTCTGCGGAGTTTTCCACTGCTTCCAGATACACATACGCAACCTATAGCGAATTCTTGAATCTAGTTCCTTACAGAGCCTTTTCATACTCCCTATCTTGAAATAGTTAATCCAACCTCTTATGAGTTGATTGAGTTTCTCAACTTTACAGCTGTTGCTAACGCCCCAACTACGACAAGTGAGTTCTTTCATTCTTTTCTTGAACTTTGCTACTGATTTTGCATGTGGTTTTGCCTTAAACTGATACGCTCTTGAATCAAAGTAGAAACCAAATCCAAGGTACTTAAGTCCTTGTGGTTTATCTACCTTACTCTTGGTCATGTTGACTTTGAGTCCTAGCTTCTCTTCAATGAATCGTGAAATATTTCTCATGACTCTGTTGGCAGACATTTCACTTCCGACCATTATAATACAGTCATCCGCATATCGTACAAAGTTAAGCCCTCGCTTTTCCATTTCCTTATCAAGTTCATTCAGCATGATGTTTGCCAATAATGGTGAGAGATTCCCCCCTTGTGGTGTCCCCACAATGGAGTCCTCATATTCATCATCAATCATGATTCCGCTGACAAGGTACTTTCTAACGATAGAGATAACATCTCCATCTTTAATAGTTCTGCCTATGATAGTCATAAGCTTGTCATGATTTACTGTGTCAAAGAACTTTTCCAAGTCAATGTCTACAATCCAGTCATTTCCCTCATTCATCATGTCGAGTGCTGTTAAAATTGCTTGTTGTGCACATCTATTCGGTCTGAATCCATAACTATGATCATGGAACTGTTCCTCATAGATTGGTGTTAAAACCTGTGCAATGGCTTGTTGTATGAATCTGTCTGTTACTGTTGGTACTCCCAGGTTTCTGACACCGCCATCAGGCTTTGGTATCTCCACTC
>OGQW01001046.1_pt1 | contig 18171 bp, 18 predicted proteins | sample 1553301 | NCBI WGS metagenome assembly OGQW01 (sample SAMEA2579974, study PRJEB22360) | human gut metagenome
AAATAGAAATCTGAAAAGGAAAAGTCATAGTGTCCTTGACAAAGGGTACACTTTATTTTTATTTACTTTTCACGTTATATTTTTATTTTCATGGGCAATAGGTATCATACGGGTATCACGCTTGTATCACCACAACGAAATCTTCTTGATTCCTTCCCATCACCCAAGGGCAGCTCTGAAAATTTGTTTTTTCGCTATTTTTATATTATATTGTAGCGAAATGGTTTGAGGATTCAGCAGTAATACTTACTTCCACCTCATCTATAAGGCTAAACTGGTATCCATTTTTTCGTCGCTTTTTTCAACGCTTTTTTCGACGCTTTTTAGGTGTCAAAAGCGTTGAATTATTTTATCTTGTACATTTTTCCTTTCGTTTTTCCATTGTCAATAGTTTTATCAATTGCACATAACTCTCTCATTATTTCCCTTGCTCTTGTACCTTTGAGCCCCAGTTCATCAGCGATTTCCGAGGTTTTATGCCACTCGCCATCAGCTAACAGCTTTAGGATTATGTCATACTGCTCTTTCTTTTTCTTAGACAATTTTTTCGTCGTTTTTTCATAACTATCTACCGCTGAATCCTCATCATTATTTTCCAAGAATGCCGGATGAATGGGAATCCTAATTCTCATAGCTCGTCTATCATCATCAGTAAAAAACTCAGCTCTCGGCGAACCGTTCTTTTCAAGCTCTTCCTGTATCGTTGGGATACCCGAAGAATGCCCCTCTGACAAGTCCAGTTCTTTTAAGAACTCTCCAAGACGTCTATTTCTATAATATCTGGAAACAAACCGCTTACCTTCCGCTATCGTCTTTTCTGAAATTGACCTGTCTATTCCCGGAAAATTCATGATATTTATGCAATCCGGCTCAATTTCTATTGTCACAGGCTCAAATGACATATAATCTCTGTGATAGAAAGCATTTACCACTGCCTCTTCTATAGCCTGATATGGATAATTGAATATTCGCAATGCCTCCATCTGATTTGGCACCTTGATCACCTTTTCACGAATAATAAGATTACGGAATCTTTCCATAGTTGCCTGTATCATCTGTGGCACTGAACCCGTGATGTTTGGGTAATCTTCACTAATGCTTGGATTTTCAACACTTCCCTTTGGAAAAGATGTCATCTGCACATAAGTATATCCAAAGAATTTCTCTGGATGCTCACAGAACATCATAATGGCTACATTCTGAATATACCTAAGTTCTGGTGGTCCTACAAGGAGCTGCATATCCCCCAGTATCTCCTCAACTCCACGCTTCCTTACCTGTTTCGCAAGTTTGCTTCCTGTTTTTCTCAGATGATCTTCTAACAACACAGGAGAAATATCTTCAAATGTCGCCTTATGATTCGCCCGGCAATCAAATGGAGTTAGATCTGACATATTAATCAGCTCTCTCTCCTGTTCGCTGTTTGCCTTTACAGAACTTGTCTGATAACGAATATAATAATTATACTTTTTATCTTTCTTACTAGTCACATGCTCCGGCGATTTATACGGTCGTTGCTGTCCTGTTCTGGCAACAATTACAAAAATCCATTTCCCATCTACTTCAACAGGTATTCCCTGCGGAAAGTACGGTGGTGAAATCATGTTGTTGTAACCCAGCATATCTTTCTGAATGGAATCCAGCATATACTCCGGCACTCCTTTTACCGGTCGCTTTGCAATGCCATTTTCTTCCTCAACACCTACAACAATATAGCCACCGCCATCATTGTTATAATCATTTGCAAATGCACAGACACTATGGTAGATTTCGTCAGGATTCCATCCTGCCTTAAACTCTATTCGGTCTGATTCCAATTTTCTTTTGTTTAATAAGTCCTCAATACCCATTTCAAGTTCCATCGTGTCATCTCCAATCATTTCAGCAAAATCATAATTTATGTATATTCAATTCCAAGCATATTGCACTTGCCTTTTTCACTTTGTGCAGTACCAAATACTTATGTCCCATATACTAATTTTTTAGTTTATTTCTAGTTTATCTTTTCTAGTTTGTCTCATTGATTCATATATCAAACTTTGAATTAACTCAGTACAGAAATCTGTATTTATAATCGTTTCAAACATTATTTTTAATTCCTCCATAGAACCAACATTATAAACATATTGTTTTTTTCCATTATATGCCTCAGCTATATCCTCATTTAACACAACTTCAACAGGATATGAAATAGCACCATACCTTAAAAACATAATACGGTATTTATAATATTCCAACCCTTTAACTGATAAAAATACTTCATATTTCTTATCGACTCCACTTTGTTCTCCCAAAGAATCTTGAATATTTATTGTTTTTTCGGTTTGTTGCATCGCTTCAGCCATGGCTAAAATGTTATTTTTTCTAACATACGATGTTGTTTCTCCTTCATATGAATTAACATTACAACTCACCATATCTCTTGTGCATTCCGCTATTTTTTTTGCGTCTTCAATAATCACTTCTTCAGGTGACATTGTGTCTTTTAAATCAAAATTAAACGTTTCTTTGTTCATAGCTGGTCTCCTTCTATCATATTTTAAACTCACACATAATTGGAAAATGATCACTTATATGGCTATTTGGATATTTATTGCCTGTATATAGCGTATTTTTTCCACATTTCGTAATTATTTTTAATTGTTCTCTAACCATTAATGGTATCATAGACTGGCTCATAATCACTTGATCGAGCATATACCAACACGGATTGTATAATTTAGATTCGGCTCTATAATATGTCCCTGGTGGGTATTTAAAATCTCCAAATAAATTCCACATAGGATTATACATTTTTTCATACTCTTTTCCAAAAACTGATCTAGAACTTTTATCCTCGATTTTTAATGCTGGTAAAGCATGAAATCCATTTGCAGTTAGACATGTCTTTTCATAAGGTGACTCGTTCATATCTCCTATAACAATAACATACTCAGATTGCAAGTCTTGCTTTATCTGTCTTATCGAATTCATAAGTTCTCCCGCCAATACCAGTCTCTCATCATAACGTTCTCTGTTAAGATTTGAATGCATATGCACTCCGCATACAATATATTTATTATTTATAATTTGAACTGAAAAATATTTATTCTGCTCTCCTGGTGTAGCATCAATATAATTACCCCAAATATGTATTCTCTCACATCCAGTAGTGTTCCACTTAAATAACCTTTTTTTACTTTGTTCTAAATTACAATTTAATTCATTAGTATCGGCCTTATACTCAGCCAATACTAATACATCAATTTCGTTTTCATTAACTAAATCCAAAATATAAGAATTTATATTAACATTTCTATGTGTATTCCAAAACAACATTCTCATACATATTCACCCAATTTATCTAGATGTATATAATTCACCTATGTCCATCTCCACTAATGCATCCACAAATAAAAAGTTCCGATAATTCTTTTTATCCCCTATATGGAATTTTACTGTATCTAAATCCAATATTATTATATTTGTATTTTCCACACAGCAGCTGAAAATCGTTCTGTAAAATACGATTGTTTGGTCCCATTATAAGTTCTTTTATCGGTTCATGCGATATATCCAATAAATCCACTGGGTAATATGGAATTATATCATCGTCTAAAATATTAAAATCAATTTTGCCTCTCATAATCTCCAGCATTTTCTCAACCAAGACAACGTCTTTTCTCTTTTCACCATATATCAATTCCGAATTTTTCAATATAGGATAATTAAAAAACATTCTCCATTCATTTTCCTCTTCAAATGACTTATTTTTATATTTCAAAGATTTCATAAACACGCAACTGAGTATTTGTGAAAATATTAAAAGCATATATTTTTCTGAGCTAATTTTATCAAATCTAAAATTACCTTCAATCCAAGAACGTAGATTCTTCAACTCTACTAGTAGGGAATCAGCTCTATTTATAATTATGCTATTAATTTCCTCTGCAGTTTTATATTCTACCTTCTCCATTGTCATAATATCTTTATATCTTTCGCTATAACACCTTAATTCCTGTGCAGAGAACCCGATAGATACCCCCTTCCCATTGTCAGCGTATCCTCTCCATTGGCTAAGTTTGTCACCGTCTTCGCAAAAACACACAACAAAATTAGTTACACCACCTTTGTCAAATCGAGTACGAAAATACCCATAAATAAGATGCAGAAATGCCGATATTGCATTCTCACCATACTCACACGCAAATTTGAATTGAAATGGATCTTTTCGATATCTTTCTCGCATAGCGTCTATTATCCCGGGAAAGAACATGAAAACCTCATCATAGTCATTGCTCTTTGTTATATCGCTCATCCTAAGTTGTTTACTTGATAAAATTCCGTACATTTTTTTCGTACTACAATAATGATATAAAAATTTGTCCATTTGTCCCCCGTTTCTATGCATTTACAATTCCATCGGCCTCATCGTTGTTTCAATCATATTTATCTCATCCTCAGACAAATCAAAATATTTATACAAGTCTTCATCCGTCCAGTGTTTTGCAAAATCCATAACAGGTACAAATATAAAATTGCTCTGAGATACATTTACACCTGAATACGTAGTCCTTAACATATACCTTGTAAACTTGCACGTAAGGTAATCTCTTAAATTCTCTGCCTCTGATCTTGTATCAAAAAATCCAACATTCAGATATGAAAATGTATCAACCTCATTTTTGTTTAAAATCTCAGGGGTAGAAATAGATCGATATCCATTTTCTGGTTTTATTCCCACCTCACCACCTTGTGGTATCATTCTTGATATTTTTACCTTATATTTATCAATGAGATCTACATTCTTTTTTATCTTATCCCTTTCTATGTAACTTCTCCCCTGTGAATTAAATGTTGCACTATGAATAAGTACTAAATCATCCTTAATATCCCAATGAAAATCGAAATGCTCTCATAAGCCGTCATCGGCGCTAAGCAAGCACCCCCAGACACTTAACGCCCTGTCATGGGTACTTTCCTTAAAGAGTACCCTAACATAAGAGCCAATGCTTCTGCAAGGATAAATAAAAATTATTGATTATCCCTCTACGTCGCAAAATACTATTTAGCATCGGTTACAATCGGAAAGTTCATTTCAACAATAAACTCTTCTTTCTCTATCTTTGCTTCAATCTCTCCATCCATCCGACTAACCAACTCCTTTGCAATAGATAGTCCCAATCCAGTAGATGTTTTACTTCTGGCAACATCTGCTTTATAAAATCGCTCAAATACCTGATCTATATTAATCTGTTCTGGATGTGTAACCTGATTGCTGATTCTAAGCACCGCCTGATTTTGATTACGTTCCAACACAATGCTAATCTTCTTTTCTCCATGATCCAGCCCATTTTTTATCACATTCTGGATAACACGGCGGAGTCCCTGCCTGTTTCCATGTATATACAACTGTTCTTCCGTAATCTGAATATCTGGCTGAATTTCCATTCTTACCCATTCATCATAGTATGAAAAAACTGTTTCTTTCAAAATCCGGTTCATACAGCACAATGTCAATTCCAAACTGTAAGATTCGTTTTTTAACTTTGTAAACATAAAAAGTTCTTCCAACATTTCATTCAGACTATGAATTCTTTCGTGGATAATGCTTAAATAACGTTTCTGATCCTCTATATTTTCACATTCTTCCATTAGCTGGAAATATCCGTCCAAAGATGTCAGTGGTGTGCGGATATCATGAGAAAGATTTGTATAAGTGTCCGCAATCAGAGCTTCTTTCTCCTGATAATGCTGCTTCTCTTTTCTTCGCAGTTCCAGAAGCTCATTCAACTTGTCAGAAAGCTTTCCTATTCCACCCACATCAAATTCATGATTAATCAACATGTTACTGTCATGTTTCATCATAAACGCCAATTGGCGGCAGATGTCTTTCACCTGCCGCTGGTATTTCCACATAATAATAAATTGTAAGATAATAATTCCTGCTAATATCCCAATTACGATATACATCCGTTAAATATCCCTCTTTTGAAAAACAACGCTGCTTACTGATATCATCATAACGATGAACACTATTGCCACACCAAATGCCGCCAAACACTCATTTCCACTCGGATTCATAGGAAGCAGTGATAATTTTCCTGTTATCGTATACTTATAAATCTGGAAATTCTGAATTCCTATTTTTTGAATAGCACTATTGATCACCCCATACACAATGGTCATTACATTCATGCTAAGACAGACAGCAATGACCATGCTGATTACATTATTTTTCAAAATAATTGCAATCGCCATACAAATCAGCACAAGTGCATAATGAAGAGCCAGTTCAGTCACAAAATAAGATAAAATTGCCTTTGTATTTCCCCATTCCAATTCCCCGAAAACAATACCATTCGCCGCTGCCTGAAATAAGAATGCACCTGCCATTGTCAGTACCGTAAAGACAGCCAAAGCAATTGCCCTGGAAAAAATCAGAGTTCCTCTATTTCTAACCTGACCTCCTATATTCTTAATATATCCGCTACTGATATCCGCTGTTGAAAACAGAACAGTAAAAATCACCAAAAGCAGTGCATACAATTTTCCTTGGGAATTGGCAAAAAAGATATCATATACCGTCACCTTTTCTCCCGGCTCCGTAGGCAGCGTTACCATCATTCCCACATTAATATTATCCACAGTAGGTTCAGTAACCTGCTCCTGTTTCATGGCATCCTTTTCAGTCAAAAGCTCATAATCCGTCTTGCATAAAGATGTTGTAATCAATAATATTGCTGCCAGTACGATCCAGATTACATACATACTTTTGGTTTTAAGCATCCGGTATAAATCCATTTTTATTATATTAAGCATGATCCGCACCTCCCGTCAGATTCAGAAAATAAGTTTCCAGTTCTTCACTGGTTATGGAAATCCCTTTTACCGGAATTCCTGACTTTGCAAGTTCCATATTCAACGCTGCACTTTCATTCAATCGTTCAAAAATATGAATATGCTCTTTATCTGTTACCTGATAGTTGGTAAATCCCATAGAATCCAGCACCGGAATCGCCTGTTTCGGATGATCCAATGTCAACTCTATCCGTTCACTGCATCTTCTTATTAATTCTTCTCTTGTAATTTCCTGTATTAAACTTCCATTATGAATAATTCCATAATCAGTAGCAATCTTCGATAATTCCTCAAGAATATGACTGGAAATGCATATTGTCATATTCTTCTCTTTCTGAAGTCTCTGAATCGTATCCCGGATCTCTGCAATACCCTGTGGATCCAATCCATTGATTGGCTCATCAAGAACTAATAAATCTGGTTCTCCAACCAAAGCAAGACCAATTCCCAAACGCTGTTTCATTCCAAGTGAAAAATGTTTTGTTTTTTTCTTTCCCACATCCTCCAGACCGATAATTCTCAATATTTCTTCAATATAACTTTTTTTCTTTATTCCAAACAGCTTGCATTTGATATTCAGATTTTCATATGCAGTCATATTTCCATAAAGTCCCGGTGCCTCAATCAGACATCCTATCCGTGATCGAACTTTTTGCAAATCCTTTCCCTTGTATCCAAACATCTCGATTTCTCCACAAGTTGGCTTGGAAAGTCCACTGATCATCTTCAGACAAGTTGTCTTCCCAGCTCCATTCCGACCGATAAAACCATAAATAGCACCTTTTTTAATATGCATATTGACACTGTCCGCAGCTTTATGGTGTCCATATTGCTTAGTCAAATTTCTTGTTTCCAATAACATTTCGCTCAAGTTTTTCATCTCCTTTTTCTTATCTGCATTTATCATAAAGGAATAATCCTAATCAAACGCAAATAAATAGTAAAAAAAGAGTAAAGATTATAGATGAAGACGATAACCGATTCCCCAGACTGTTTCAATATATTCCTCAGATGTAACTGTTTTTATCTTTTTACGAATATTGCTTATATGTACATCCAGAGTTTTTGTTTCACCCATATATGGTTCGTCCCACGCATATTCAAAAATGTCCTCTTTACTGAAAACCTGCTTCGGATTTCTGAGCAGTAATTCTAAAATCGCAAACTCCTGTCTTGTTATCTTAGGAAGTATTTTTCCACCAATGCTGACCTGAAAAGTAGCTTTGTTCAATACCATCTCTCTGAACGAAAGGTTAGATTCTTTTATTTCCTTTTCTTCTGTATGACGAAGCTGTACCTGAATTCTTGCCAGTACCTCTCTGATTTCAAAAGGTTTCGTTATATAATCATCAGCCCCACTAGTTAAAACCTTTACCTTTTCATCCAAGCTATCTTTCGCAGTCAAAACAATAACCGGAAGATTTCCCTTTTTCCGTATTTCCTCCAGAACTGCTTCTCCTGTAATTCCCGGCAACATCAAATCCAGCAACACCAGTGCATAGCTATGCTCCTGCATATTCAAAAGCAGCTTTGCCTCAGTTCCGGAAAACGCCTGCTCACAGGAATAGCCTGCTTTGGATAATGCTTCCTGAAGCAGATTATTGATATTTGTATCATCTTCTACAATCAGTATTTTCTGCATGATAGTTCTCTCCTCTATTTTACACTGTGAAAACATTATTTTCTTGCATTATACGCTTTTCCCTTTTTTCCCGCAATTACTCCCCACAGATCCCCAGAATTCTCCAGTACATAACTTACTTTTTGTTCCAGCTGAACTTATAATTTTCAGTATTGCTGTGCTTCCAAGATGCATATATCACTTTTCCCTTACCATTATTCCTTTATTTCTCCATCAGTGCTTTCGCAACCCTTATCCCGCCCACAAATAGAGCCATTTGATAAAACAAATGCCGGAAGCCCGCATAAATACAGGCTTTCGGCATTTTAGTCCGTTATTCAAACTCGGCAAGTTCATAATTATTCTTAAATATTTTTGTTTAAGTTTTATATCTTTTCTGCCGATATTTTATCTCAATTACATATATTATTTTGGCTTGCTGATTTTCTGTTGCCAAATTGTTGCCATTAAATTGATTATAACCATGTTTCTCTTTAAAAGCAACTACTATGTAAATTTTTCCACGCCTCTTGTAATTCTTCTTTATTTGTTTCATACCAATCTTTTATTTCAGTGACCATTTGGTATGTCCATTTCTTCTTACCATCTTTATATAAGTTCCCATCACTCATTTTAAATACTGCTGAAAACTCATTACAACTTACATGAAAATGTGGTGGGTGATATTCAAATTCATTGGCACGTACCTCAACAAGGTACTTTCTTCCAATTCTCCATGTCTTTATTTCTGGCTCACGCTTCCACCACTCTAAAGAATATATATTATCAATATTATACGTACTCTCTGTATCGTTATATTCAACACAAAGAGGAAGTTTCATACAAGAATATGCTGGATGAATAAACGATATTATAATTCCCTCGTTTTCTATTGCATTTGTAAAACAATTTCTCTCTTCAAAATATTCTCTATACTCTTCATCAAATTGATACTCTTTTACCTTTAAATCAGAAGCAGAATCGGCACCATAAAAAGGTTCTTCGTAAGCAATCTTCATTAACTGCATTTGTAACTGTGCAATTTCTGATGAACGTTCATTCCTCTTTTTAGGTATATTCGTCAGGCATACCCCTTTACAGATTTCTGATTGCCAAAATGTATCCTTCTTCCATATGATATTTTCATTTTTGTCTTTTATTTTATTTAAAATAGGAAAAGTATAATTTCTAAGAGATTCAAAAAAATCTTCTACACTCGCAAATTGTCCTCTCAATGAATATTCATTCAAATAATAATCCATTTTCTTTCGTAGACTCCTTTTCCTACAATCCAAACATTCTATTCAAGTCAATTTCAAACTGATCAAACAAATCATCTATATCCATGTCTTCATTGGTTCCTACTATTTTTCCATATTCTTTAAATATAATTGGATTGCACTGTGTCTCATATTGTTCATTCATTGCAAAAAAATTAACAGAAATATCTTCTTGGTTCATACTTCCATTGGCAACGCCTACTCTTAATCCATTAAAGATATGATCACTATGTGTTTCAATGAATAATTGACGACCTGATTGACTAACAAAATACAAAAATTCACATAATTTTGACTGAGCTTTTGGATGCAAATGAATTTCTGGATTTTCTATAATTATAACAGAATCACTTTCCGCACCCAGACACAAAATTATAATACTTATTAAATAACTAATTCCAGACCCAACATTTACCGGTCTGCAATACAACGCTTCGGAGACTGCATTAGCGGGATTATTGTTATATTTTACCTGTAGATAATTTGTTTTTTTTAAATCACTTATATACAATGTAGTACCTATAATATCATTCAACCAATAATTTACTTGATCCAATAAAGTATTAGTAAAATCTGTATCCTTTACAACAAGATTATCATCAACTATCATACCCTCGTTTTGTAATAAATAGGCTAATGCGTACTCTCCATCTATTCCAAAGTCACTATCATTTAACATATTTTTAGCATATATGTCATTGACACCCATTCGATGACAAGACAAATAATGAAATCCAAAATCCTCCAATAACAAATCTGATTGTTCTGGATCATCACATTCTCCATCCAATAAAAGTTCTGTCACAGATATATCGTCCGAAGATGTACATACTTTATATGCCTCATTTTCCTTGTCCTCAACAAATTCTACCCAAGCTGGCTTCGTTTTGCCCTTTTCTAATATTTCAATCTTTATTGAGGAATTTGACATATAATAATTTCTTACTTCTCTAAAATCTCCTATGGAAATATATTTCCCATTAAGACTCCTTTGAGTCAATGCTAATAATGCATGTAAAAATGTGGATTTTCCAGATGAATTTGTTCCCACAAACAAATTTAATTTTGAACATTCAACACTCAAATCTTTGATAGATTTTAAGGCCAGAATATGAACTTTATCAATCATCGCTTATCTCCTTACATAATTTTTCCATCAATTGAAATCTTCCATATACTTTCATAGTATTATCCCTACTATTTCCGATATAATACAAAAACTCTTCACTACTTATTACAGTTTTTATTTTCTCTAACAGTTCTTCTCTTGATACTGCAATATTATTCTTTGGTAATAATGTCATAAAATATAGTGTAGTTTCAAAAATATTCATATTAATTGGTTTTGATTCATTGTTTTCTTTTCTAAATGCACCTTTTCCTAAAATATCTCTTGCCATTTCTAAACTCTTTATAGTAACTTGTCTAATTTCTTCTAATTCTTCCAATGATGACTGATTTAACTTTGTCAATGTAGTTTCTATCAAATCGTCCAGATTGCCTGTATATTCATATTTTTTTCCATCTTTAAATAACAAGTCATTAAAAAACAAATAAAATGCTAAAAATCTTGTAACTAAATAAGAGCCTTTCATCCTTCGATCTTTTTTATACTCAATACGTGTAGCTTGCAAAAATTCCTGTGATGCAACTACTTCAGTTATCATATTTAACCCTCTGCCATGATACAGAGCATTTCTAATTTCTTGCTTATTTAATTTTGTTCCACCCCTATTAACTCTATCAAAAATATCAAATAATATTTTGTCCGGCGTAGGTGGTAAAATCACATGTGAATATACTTGATAATCTTCCAACTGAGACTGATATATTCCCAATTCATCTACTAAATTCTTGAATTTTTTTCCATTCAAAAATTTCAATATCTTTAATGATTTTAATGGAAAACCATCACTTAAAAAATCAAATAATGTTGATAATCTTTGCTTTCCGTCAACCACTACATATGTAGAATTGTTCTGCTGTTTGAAATAAAATATTGGTAATGGTAAGCCCATTAAAATACTTTCTATCAATTCACACTTCTGTTTAGGACCCCAAACTTCATTTCTTTGAAAATCAACTTCTAATATCAATTGCTTTTTCTTATATTTCCTGTAAAGTTCATATATTGAAAAATCCTTTTTCGTTACCCTAACAGACTCAAAAATTGGCTTTTCCTCATCTCCAAAGTACTCTAACTCATTTAATTCTTCTTCATTTTCCAATAAAACTTCATCTTCTATTGACATTTGACTCATCCCTGCCTTCCTATTTTATATTAAAAAACACAATGTATCAGAGCACCCGAATCGTTATCATCTCATCAAGTCCAATCTCTCCAATATCACATTCTTCTTTTCCACGAAGATATGTCTGCATATGGTAAAACATCATACACTCCCTAAGGTATTTCAACAACTCTTGTGTCCGACGTTTATATCCATATGCTTTTAATAATGTCCGTAGTTTCATTCTCACATAATCTTGTCCGTCCAAATAAAGAATCTGCACTCGTTTCATTTTGAAAAATAAATCAATATCAAAATAATCCGTAATGAAGGCTTCTTCTTCCACATCCTTACCAAAAGAATGAAAATCTTTCTGAATAGCTGGAAACTCCTTATCTATTTCTGGTTTGTCGCACAAATAATCTGTCCAATAATGCACATCCAAATATAATTGACGCAAATTTGTTCGATAATATGGACTTAAATATTGATTATCTTCTTTCCAAATTTTTTCCAACATGATACTCGCTGTCTTAGTTCCCATGTCCAGACTATGTATGATACAAGCAAGATCAAATGAATCATAATATAACTCTATCAATTTTATCCCCCTTCACACCATTACATTGTCTACAAAGTATCTGCAAATTCTCTGCCACAGTTTTTCCACCTTTATTCATTGGTATCACGTGGTCTACCTGAAAGAAAATACGGTCTTTGCCTTTTGCTCCACAACAAGCACAGGTATAATTTCCATCTGTATCTTTTGACTTAGCAAATGCTGTATCTCGAAGATTTTTTTCCAGTTCCGGATTTACCTTTCCAATCTCAAACAATGGTAAATCCTCCAGCTTTCTAATACCTCGCTGCACGTTTTCTTCTTCATCATAAATATGCGGATTAGACAGTTTTGTTAACTCTATATCCAGTTGCCTCCAGAAATACAATTTTCGTCCAAAAAACAGTTTTAACAAATTATCATCACTATTTTCCCATAAGGCATTTACATATTCTGTTTTCTGTCTCTGCCCCATATCCTCATCCCAAATATGTTTTGCAATCGCAGCGACATCTAACTTGCTTCTGTCTATATCATCAAATGAATAGAACTGAGGAGAAGTTTCGTACTGGGCATAATACTTTAAAATTCGTATCACATCTTTTTCTTCATATGGCGGTATCATTTCTCCTAAGAAAAACGTGTTTCTACATTGCTCAGCCATTTCCTCAAGCAATTCTTCTGTCGGATATTCTTCTTCACACTGAAAATTTTGGAACAGACTTGGTAAGCCTTTCATCAATTCTTCATATGCTTTTTTCGTACTGTCATATACCATCACTTGATAGGAAGAATCCACTCCATTTTCTTCCAAATAGGTAAACGCATACATTCCAATCGGAATTCTTTGTACAAATGGTACTTTTTCTAATACTGTGGTATCTACAGAATCGTCAAGCACAGAAGCAAACTCTTCTATTTTAGAAATCGCTATCATGCGTAATTCATGCTTCATATGCTCTGTTGAATTATCTGTAAATTCATTATTTCCACTGAACAGACTGTCTGGATTTACCCACGCAATATGTTCATTCCAATTATCTACAAAAGAAACTATATATGCTGAAGAAGTTCCGCCAGCAGCTTCTCCTCTAAGTGCCCGTCCTATCATCTGTGTCATAAGGATTGTAGAAACAGTTGGTCTTGCTAAAAATACTGTTTTGGTTTGTGGCAAGTCCACTCCCTCTGTCAAAATATTTACATTCACAAGTACCTTTACTTTTCCTTCTCTATATTCTTCTAATTTCCTCTCGTTGTCTTCTTTGCTGATTCTCACTCCTGTCACAGAATCTTTTACATCAGACACAATGAACTCCGACTTTATTCCCTCTTTATTAAACAACGCACTTAGATGAATTGCATGAACTACATTGATTGCAAATACTATAGTCTGTCCATACTCTTTCTCTTTTGCCTTGTATGTCTGGACAATCAGCTTGTTTCGTGCTGCACTATCTGCCATTTGTCCTGCTACATCTTCCGGCAATACGTCCAATCGTTGGATACTCTCCCAACCATTCAAACCTAATGATTCTCCATACATTTCATCTGTGTAATAACTTTCAAAAATAGGTTTTGATAAAATACGTCGATTTATCAACTCTTTTAACCCTATCTGATATGTAATACCTATGTTTCCATGAACCGCCTTTCCACCTTGTAAACCGTCCTCATAAATTTTTGCCAAAAGTCCCTGTTCCCCATCAGCAGTACGGAATGGTGTAGCAGTCAATCCAATCAATTTTACATTTGATACCTTTGTTTTTACATAATCAATTACTTTTCGATAAGTTTTGGCAGTAGAATGGTGTGCTTCGTCTACAATTAAAAAGATTTCCTTTTCGCCCTCGATCCATACATCTAAGCACTGTAAATTTCTACCTATGCTATCCTTGCTCATAATCAACAAATTGTCCGTGGGTTGAATATCAATAGTTCTATCATGGGTAGATGCCCCAGATATAATCCTATACTGGAAGGACGGAATATGTGGTATTACCTCTGAATACGCAAACTTCTGAAAAGATTCTGCTGCTTGGTCAAGTAACATCTGACGATGTGCAATCCACAATATTTTCTTTTTCTGGTCCAGTGCATTTCTTAAAAGCCACATAGAAGCTGTGTACGTTTTTCCTCCACCAGTAGGAAGTACAATCATGGTGCTATACTTCGCATTTTTATTCATAATATCGAGATTTTCCATTGCACATTTTTGATGTTCATATGGTATTCTCGCATTTGCTCCCTTTTTAGGAAACACTTTTCCAAACGATTTCACTTCTATGTAATCTTTTTCCATCATTCGTAACCTCTAAATTTATTATATTTTACGCATTTACCATTCGTTGCCTTTTCTGTGCTTCAATCAAGGTATCTCGTAAATCGGTCTCTATCTCTATCATTTTCACTTCAATATCGAATTGTCTGATACATTTCGCAAGAACAGATGTACCTTTTAATTTTTTTATCTCATCTTCATCACATACTACAATAATTTTTCTGTATATCTTTCCCTCAATTTTTTCAAGGAGAAGCATTTTCAGAATATCATTTGCAATCTTATTATCTTGAGCTTTCTTGGGTTTTCCAATATGTGCATAAATTTCTCCAATTATCCCATCCGCTTTAGAATAAAAATCGGGTTGCATGAATGTATTGCCTACAAAGATTTTTGCATTTTCTACCAACTCCACGCCCAACCAGTCATTTACCTTCTGAAAAATAATCTGCTCTGCCATTTGTTGCTCAATAGAACTTGATTTTTCTTCTTTTCCCATGACAACCCTCCTCAAAATTGTAATGAATACATAAATAGTTTACCACATACATTTCTATAATTCCATTATAATACGCCATAAAATCGTAAATAGGACAGTCATCAGACCGCCCTCCAATCTACGCATATACAATTTCTTTCAACACTGCTTCCTCCGCACTATGCTGGATATTATTACACATTCCAACCCACAACATCTGATTTTCTACCTTCAACTGTTCCGTCACTCCCTGCTTTTCTTTCATCTGCTCCACCAGTCTGTCCATCATCTGATTACACTCTTCGTCAATCTGATGCAAATGTTTATTTAACTTTCCAGCAAGCACCAGCTCCAGATATAGTCCTTTCCGATGCTCCTGCAAATATGTCTTTCTCAACATTCCATACTTTCCAATCGGATACTCTGTCTCTTCCGGGAGGTACAGGTCTGGATAATACAGACCGTCCTCTCCTAAAGTATAACTGATTCCATTTTCTCCCATAATGTGTTTCTCCATGATTGTCCTCCTATCTTGCTCCCCGATCTTTGTTCTGACTACGGGTATGCTGTTTATTTTTCTGTTCATTCTGTATTTCTTGTTTCTTTTCTGCCAGCTTCGCCCTAATACCATGCGCTACTGGCTCTTTTCCTGTTTCTTTCTTCCATTTTTCTATTGCAGTTCGATACTGACTATACTCAGTTTGAGAAGCCTTAAAATCCTTTAAAAATTCCTGTACACTTCTATATCCGATTTTCTGCACAATCCTTGGAAGATAATCTTTCATATCTCTAATCTGGCTTTTCAGTTCATCAATTTCTTTCTGCAATTCTTTTTTCTTTCTTCCTTTAAACCATCCCGTGACTTCTGACAGTTCTTTCTTCTTTGCAGAAAGCTGTTTTTGTTTCTGTTGAATTGCACCGTTTTGATCTTCCAGTTCTTTATTCACTTTAAATAGTTTCGGATACTTTGATGCAAGCCTCGTCATTTTAGGTTGTTCCGGTTCTGCCTTTTCTTCTTTTGTTGTCTTGACTGCTGCCGTGCTATTTTCAGCAACATGCTCTGGGTGTTCTGCTTCCGTTTGCTCTGTCTGTTTTGGCACTTCCCTGGGTTTCTTAAAAAGCACACTTGCTATCAAAAACTCCAATGCCTCGACCGCCACTGTTACAACTCTGGAAAATAATCGTGGTCTGTTTCCACGCCGGGCAATTGATTCCCTGATTGGCTCCGTGATTTCTTTCCGCTTCACTTCCATTATCTTCAGTTCCGGCACTCCACTAATCAATGCCATATCAACAGCTCTGTTCCATTCCCGGCGTTTTTGATTATCCGCTTCTATTTCCTGTGCCTTCGGATTATTTTTTCCGATTTTCTTTGTTGCAAGATAAACACTGCCACGCTCAAATACCTGTAGTTTCTGTTTCTCGTCCTGCACATAAATATTGATTAAATCTGTATAAGAATGCTTTACCTCATCCAGAAATGAATTGCACTTGAAGCGTTCATCTTTCGCAGTAAACAGCTTCTTCTCATAGACTTCTCCTTTCTTCACAATACTGCAGCCTTCTCGAATTTCGCCATCTTCTCCTAATATCTCTTTCTTGGTTCGGACATGTTTTCCATTTTCATCATAAAACATATTTCTGCTGGCAATCTTAATGATTGGTTCATCCAGTAGTTTCCGTTCTGCAAATATCAAATGAATGTGATAATTGGTCTTTCTTTTATTGTGGTGCAAAGCAGCAATACACTCTGTTCCATAATTCTGTTTAAAATGATTTGTAAAAAGCTGTAGCAATCTATCCGGCTGATATTCTGTAAAACTCTCTGGCAAAGCAATGATCAGTTCTCTTGCCTCAATACATTTTCCTTCTGTTCCACTTTTTGCAAATTCTTCCTGATTACATTTTGCAAGTTCCCGCCAGAATTTCCGTTCTGTGGTTTCATAAACTGCATAGAGGTTTTCTTGTTTTGCATGACTGGATATATAAGTGATCCTGCCTTTTACATTGCTTAGTTTTGTCATTTGAATAAATGAATTTCTTCCGATAGGCACTCCCTCCTTGTCTTCGGCAAAATAAATTCTGCCATATCATTTGTGAGTGGATGCATCGGCATCCGTTTACGAACTATCCGCCTGTCGGCGGAACAGCTCCCGGCAGGGCGAAATATCCTGAGTACAAATCTTTGATTTGTGCGATGGGTGTATTTCGCTCTCAAACGCCGAGGGCTTTGTGAGATACTACCTGCTTATGCCATAACTTGTCTTTAGTTTTTTATTTTGGGCGTATCCGCCCTCTTTTTCTGCCCGTATCCGGGCTTATTTTTTCACTAACAACAAACCGACTATTACTCTTCCTGTCTGCTTTATTCCGGTATCCTTGCCCGTACATACTCCAGATCTCCGCAATACGGTGTTCCAACCAAATACCATTCTCTCGCCAGATTCATTTCCATTCGTGTCTTTACCCACTGATCATCAACTAGAACTTCCAGACATTCTCCACAGTGAAATCCCGTATCAATCCATAAGTCTGATGACAATAATCCATATCTTTTGTTATAACTGTTGTAACCTAATCTTCCTTCTCTCATGGTGTCATTCTCCCTTCATTTATCATTTCCGCAGGGACGCCCTGAATCAGGGCCCCCTTTTGAAAAGTTTTTTCTTCGCCAATCAACTACCGGCTACACCTTACAGACCTTCTCTTTGTTTGCTATCTACAGGTGCGTGGCACGCTCCTGTCATAAGGTCCTCAAGCAGAATCCTTACCAACGAAAGTACTCATGCATTCCACACTTATCCAAGTACTCTTGTCTTGCCTTTTCCTGTTCTTCCTCGGTTGGTGCTGTTTTGAATGTTGTATATAACTGACGTTTTACCAT